>Ga0209446_1000003_pt1 | contig 88285 bp, 77 predicted proteins | sample BogFormECP04_OM2_FD_188242 | JGI IMG/M metagenome (GOLD analysis project Ga0209446, IMG submission 188242) | Bog forest soil microbial communities from Calvert Island, British Columbia, Canada - ECP04_OM2 (SPAdes) (version 2) | ecosystem: Environmental > Aquatic > Freshwater > Wetlands > Bog ... | reverse complement strand
ACGGTGCAATTTTCTTCGTGGAGTACCCTTGGAAAAGATCAAGTCCGGCTCAAGTCAGTCAACCCAACACTGCTCAGGGCACCATCGCCGTCTGGATTCTGGTCAAGGATTTGGAAAAAGCCAGCAAGGACGTGGAGAGGATTGGATTTCATTCCCGGCGGCTGTTGAAGTTCGATGTACTGGGCGCGCGAGGGCGTGAGTTTGATATACGAGACGGAAGAATCTTGCTACTGGAAACCGACTCGCCCGGTAAATCAGCAGCCGATTTCTCGCGTGAGCGCGTACAAGGCGTGATCGGACTTACGCTGTCGGTTAGCGACCTTAGAAAGGCACAATCTCTACTCGAAGAGAACACACAGAGAAAATTGCCAACCTACGATGGCATTTATGGAAAGAGTTTTTTAGTGCCTGCTGAACTGGCGAACGGCGTATGGATCGAAATGGTGCAGAAGTAGATTTCGCGTACAGCCATGCAGCCTCCAATCAGGCACCGGATCAACAGCGGTTCGGTGCTCAATTCCCAAGTTCAAAATCGCTTCAACGCAAGAATTCTGAGGCTGCCAGCATAAGAGCACATTTGGCAGGGGCACCATTCGCAATTCCCAGCGGAACAACGAAATCCCGACTGACCTTCGGGACAATCCCTGCCAAGGACTTGCATCGTTCTTGTATTGAACCGTAGGGAATTGTGGGGAACCGTGGACAAGCATGGGCAGCTAAGTTCTTGAAACCACGAAAAACGCCAGTGTTTGTGCGGGTTAGAAGCGATTTAAAAGGCCGCTGCTCTACCACTGAGCTACGCCCCTAAATTATTTGTCCCGCACCAGCTTGCAAGGAAGTTGCCAAGACTTGGTTTTGACCGCCATTACTGGCGGTCCCACTTGCTCCACAAGGACACCGCCGCGACTGGAACACACGCCGTGCAAGCTCGCCCCGCTCTTGCACAACCCTGAGGGCGGCCACCGCGGTAACACTTACTGGGACGTATGTGGATTCTTCGTCCGCGAGATGTACATCGTCCTACTGTGCCAGTCTACCACGTCCCACGTCAGTCCGTAACGTCTCCCCTTTTGCAGACCGGTGCGCGTCGCCAGGTCCAGCCCTGGTTTATTGCCCGGTCAACGGCCATCAATTTCCGGGATCTCTGTTCTTCCTCAAAGTCTGGAAGCAAGACGCGGTTTTTTGGCGAAGCTGTGCGCTACGCAAGACTCAGCAGGATTTGACGGGCGTTTGGGCGACTCAGCGACGAGTGCGCGGCAGCGACGAGCCAGCCTCGACTAGCTCTTCCTGTTCAACCGCCGCGGCAGCTGACCGGAATGCGGCCAGCGTGACAGCAGGAGTCCGGCCCAAAGAATATAGGTAGCCAAGAACAGTCACAGGAAATAGCACCGTTGCGCCCTGCCAAACCGTGGAGCGCGAGAATGCGCCGCTCACAAGTCCCGCGAAAACGATGCCACCCATAAAATAAGGGAAAACGCATTCGAAGCAGATCCTTCCGACGTACGAGAAAGACCTGCCCTCGACAAGCCCGATGACTGCAGAAACCAGCGCCGCATTCAGAGAAAGATACAGGCTGCCTGCAAGAATCGCAAAAACAACCGGCGAATTAGCGGCACTCGATCTCAGCAAGAAGTGCGTGAATTGAAACGCAACGCTGGCGCTCAACACCAAAGCCGCGGCGCTAAACGCCACCTGAATAAGCCGGGCTCGTTTGGCCGCCCACAATGATTGCACCAGAGCAGCCACCAGCGCGATCGCCACCACCTCAGAGAAACTGCAACAGAGCATGGCGAGCAGCAAGAAAACAAAGTTTGGTGACATGGTGCTCTCAATACCCGGTATCCGGATCTTGAGCGTAGATGCGACGGCAGCGAAACACAGAAGCGTCAGAAACTGAGCGAGGCTGGCACAAGACCATGACCTCGCTGCGAGGAGCAGGACTGCGGCTCCAGTGATTAAGACTAGTGTGATATATATTTTAGCTGTTCGTAGCATCAGTTGCTCTCCGGTGACATATGGATGAGTCCGTTCACCGGACTTGCTAGTTGCCCCAAACCACGGAGTTACCCCAAACAACAGAGTTACCCCAGACGACGGAGTTTCCCCAGACAACGGAGTTACCCCAGACAACAGAATTGCCCCATACGACCGAGTTGCCCCAGATAACGGAGCTGCCCCAGACATTCGGGTTGGTCCATACCGTTCCCGGGGCGCCAGTTACCGTTACAGTGCCACTGGTCGAGTCGTACACGGCCGTTGGTGACATAGCAGAACCCAAGGTTGCGGGAGCAAGATCCGTGTTGGCAAGGACGGCCGAAGCGTCAACCGCGCCCGCGCCCACTGCAAACATGTCTTGTTCGATCGTATAGGTTACGCCGCTGCCTAAGTCCGTCGCCGTCGTATATTGCCCAAAGCCCTTCCAGGCCGTCTTCATTAGGCGCGCTTTCACCTGGTCTGGAGTGAGCGACGGATTTTGTTGCACAAGCAGCGCTGCAACACCGCTGACCACGGGCGTGGCCATGCTCGTCCCGCTCATTGTCATGTAGTTCGCGGACCCGTTTTGGGAACCGCAATTTGTCCCGGAGGAATTGCATGGGAATACGGCCAGTGACGGGTACTCGGTAATAAGCGTGGTATTCGAAGAGGCTAGAAGCGATACCACGGAGTTACCCGGGGCGACTAGATCCGGTTTCACGACGTGATCAAACGTCGTCGGGCCTTTCGAGCTGTAGCTCGTTACCGTCTGGGCAGCTTGCGTTCCCGAACCATGTGTGTTGGTGGCCCCAACAGTGATCACGTAGGGATCGTTGCCCGGTGCGCCGATGGTGGCATATCCCTGCGTGCCGGCACCATTGTATTCACCCATGTTGCCCGCCGCTGCCACCACGACGATGCCTGCTTGCCATGCGGATTCCACCGCCTGGCAGAGCGGATCAAGCGTGTAGCTCTCATAAACGCCGCGAGATAGCGAAAGATTGATTACTCGAATGTTGTAGGTGCTCTGGAGAGCAATGGCTTGTTGAATCGCAGCTATCACGGCGCTGTCGACGCTGGCGCCCGCGCCGTCCAACACGCGCAAGGCAATGATGTTGGCTTCCGGGGCGATACCGCGGTATTGGTTCGGGTAGATTTGCAAGCTTGTGGAATCGTACGCGTTGCCGGCAACGATACCCGCGACGTGCGTTCCGTGACCGTAGGCGTCAGCCGTTGAGGTATCGCCAGGTACGAAGCTTTGGTTGTATACCACGCGAGACGGGCTTGCGTTTCCATCAGAATTCAAGTCATCGACATAACCGACGCCGCTGTCGATGATCGCGACGCCAACGCCCGTGCCATTCCAGCCGTCGGCGGAGGCAATGTCCGCGTTAACGGCGGTGACGACCGGGTCCATCGCACTGCGCACCTTGCGGTTCGGGGATATGTACGCCACGTCAGCGTGGGAAGCCACGCTGGTCAGATTGGAGCCCTGAATGGTCACCAACTGGGCGTTAATGAGGTTGAGGTTAGACTTGACAGTCGCTCCATCAGCAGAGAGGTCAGAGGATGTCGCTGTTCTCTTGAACTGTACGATGACGTCCACTGGCTTTGTGGGGTCAATTCCTTGCAAGTCCGGAGCGATCTTGGCAGCAATCAGGGTTTGGGGATTCACCGCTCCCCCCGAGGCCATGCCGGTCCCAGCTTCTTGCGGAGGAGCAGACGGATTCTTGAGGCCAGCCGAGGGCTCCCGTTGCTGAACCGAGCTGACATTGGCTAGGCCGGAAGACTCTCCGCTAATCCCACTGTTCTGGCGAAGTTGAAAAAGAGGTTGGAAGGTCGCGGTGGCGCTCAAAGCTCCCCTATTGTGGGCAGCGCCGTGAGGGCCATTTGCTGTCGATCGCAAATCCGCAGCCAGCGCGGCAGGAATATTTGCTGCTGTTTCAATGACTTGCGCGTTTCGAAAGGGATGGGAGAGGTGACCTGTCAGTCCTACACCGGCGAGCAGCAGCGCGAAAGCGATGAGGGTGCCCCAAGTTGTCGTCTTCAATGGCCCGCCATTCTTCTTTTCTGAATTCTTATAGGGGCTGCGATCCATTTTCCATCTCTCCGGGTAAAGCCTGGGTGCCGGGGACACGGCACAAAAAGTGGCATTTCGCGCTCCCTAAGTTTTAAGGGTTGGACGATGTTTGCGTCGATGGTACCGGAGTGAGGCAGGCCTAGTACCTGCGTTGACACAGTTTGGTACTAGCATTGGGCTGCCCGGACTGAGAAATGGGGTGAAATTCCTTGACTAGCCGCAAGTTCACCCCAGCCAGGGACCGACTGAGATGGCTGAACCGCTCAAGGGGCAACTCGGGAGATAAGGGGTCTACTCCATGGTTAATCTTGGGACAAAACTCCCCACTCGTACTATGGGCATTCGCCCCTGTATTCCGGACACTATATGTACCAAAAGGGACCAGCAGGATTGTGTGTCGTCGATCCAAGAAAGCATGCCCAGACAAGCCGCCAAGGATGGTAGTTCGTTGAATTCTTTACGCCAGCCCGAATTTGAGTCCGGGAGCGCCACTGTTAGTGGATCCTGGAAATCGTCGTTTCACAGCGCGTTTTTATATATTGCAAATAAACACCGGGAGATTTGGGCCTCTCCAGGGAAAAAAGGCAAAAGGTTAAGTTGGCCAGCTGCATCGTTCATTTTGTTGCAGGTAGTGATTGGCCTTCCGCTGTTACCTTACGCACTCTTGCAATGGCACCCGCAGAGCGAGCTCCGGTTCGCCTGCTTCTTCGGAGTAGCTCTGGCTGCTTCGCTATTTAAAGTGCGGCTCCCCGGAATTGAAGCGACGATGTCCGCCAATTTCCTGTTCATCCTCGTGGGCATTCTGGATCTGTCTTATCCAGAGACTTTGCTAATGGGCTGTTTCGGTGGACTGGTACAGTCGATTTGGCAGTCGAAACCTCGCCCGCGTCTAATCCAGATCCTGTTCAGTTTTGCTAATCTCTCCATCTCGATCACAACAGCCAATCTTGTATTCCACAGCAGATCTGCTTCTCATCTGGGGCTTGGCTGGCCCTTGTTGCTGGTCTCGGCTTCTACGACCTATTTTGCAATAAATACCATGTCCGTCTCGGGCATCATCGCCCTGACGGAGCGGCGCAATCCTCTCCTGGTGTGGAAAGAATGCTACCTGTGGTCGTTTCCCTATTACTTGTTGGGGGCGATGATTGCTGGCGGTGTCAGCCTGATCAGTCGAGCGTTCGGTTGGCAGTTTGCCATTCTCGTCTTGCCCCTTGTGTACTGGATGTACCGTTCTTACCGCATCTATCTGGACCGTCTGGAAGCAGAGAAGAAACACACCGAAGAAATTGCGGACCTCCATCTTCGAACGATTGAGGCGCTGTCTCTCGCCATCGAGGCTAAAGACCACAGTACACATGATCATTTGCGACGCGTTCAGACCTACGCAGTCCAACTCGGCAAAGACCTGGGGCTGAGCGAAGCCGAACTAAACGCCTTGCGCGCGGCGTCCATGCTTCACGACATCGGCAAGCTCGCCGTTCCGGAACAGATCCTCTCCAAACCCGGACGCCTCACGCCGGAAGAATTCGATCGCATGAAGATCCACCCCATCGTAGGCGCGGAAATCCTCGACCGCGTCCAATTCCCTTACCCGGTTGTTCCGATTGTTCGTTCCCACCACGAAAAGTGGGATGGGACTGGATATCCCTTCGGCTTAAAAGGCGAAGCGATTCCGATCGGTGCACGAATCCTTTCCGTGGTGGACTGTTTTGACGCACTCACTTCAGAACGGCCGTATCGCCGGGCGATGTCCGTCGATGAGGCTATGAAGCATCTGATTTCAGAAATGGGTACCAGCTTCGATCCGCGTGTCGTCGCGGCGATTGAAAAGAGATACCTCGAGCTCGAGCAAGAAGTGCGCAGAACGGAGTCCACAAAGAGTCCATTTCCCTCTGTGACCAACCCCAATCGTTCCGTTGCTCCTTCGGCGGGATTCGCAGACGTGCCCAACGCCGCCGAAGTGCGAGCCACTTCTTTTCTGGCCTCGATCGTCTCTGCCCGGCAGGAAGCGCAGCTCCTCTTCGAACTGGCCCAGACCCTCGGAAATTCATTGAGCTTGCGCGAGACGCTCTCCGTCGTGGCGGTTCGACTGAAAGAGATGGTTCCCCACGACCTAATCGTCTTTTATGTATGCGAGGGTGAGAAATTGACCCCGCGTTATGTTCATGGGGTCGACTACGATCTTTTCCGCGCCTTGGAGATCCCCATCGGCCACGGGATATCTGGCTGGGTCGCGCAGCACAAGAAACCCATCATCAATGGCGACCCCATGGCGGAATCGAAACATCTGGGCGATCCCTCGCGGGTTTCGGTCTTGCGATCTACGCTGTCCATACCGCTTCAGGGCAGGGATGGGGTTGCTGGGGTTCTGACGCTATACCTGAAGGAAAAGCAGGCATTTACCAAAGATCATATGCGTATGTTGTTGGCCGCAAGCTCGAAACTAGGCTTGTCTGTCGAAAATTCCCTGCAATTCGAGAAAGCCCAGGACTCGGCGAGCACGGATTTCCTTACTGGTTTGCCGAACGCCCGATCGATTTGCGCGCACTTGGATAGCGAGTTAGCACGTTCCGAGCGCAGCGGGCAGCCTCTAGCGGTCTTGCTCTGCGACCTCAATGGATTCAAGACCGTAAACGATAATTACGGACATCTCGTCGGCAACAAGCTTTTGGAGGAGATCGCAAGGAATTTCCGCACCGTGTGCCGAGAGTACGATCTGGTCGGACGCTTGGGCGGAGACGAATTCATCCTCGTCCTTCCGGAGTTCACCACAACGACAGTCAAGGAATTCATTCCGAGAGTGCAACTTGCGGTTGAGGACGCCGGTCGGACCGTTTGTGGCAAGAAGGTTGTTACGGCAAGCGTGGGCGCAGCCTTCTATCCCCAAGATGGAGTTACGGCCGAGGAGCTGCTTTCCGAAGCCGATCGCGCAATGTACGAGGCCAAGGAAATCCACTATCGAGACAAAGGCGTGCCATCGACGCCCCAGCTAGTCGTCCCTTCACACGGATGAGGTTGACATGGAAAGGCATTTCGTTGCACAGCCGTCATGACCCAATGGATTTTAAACTTCGCGCAGAAACTCCTTCTGCTGACCGCCCTGGCGATTGTGGGAGCGCTGCTCTGCGCGACTATGGTCCGCTTTGCTCCCGGTTACGGCGTCGACGAACGCGATCTTGATTTTCGGCTTTCTCAGTCCTCCCGAGATGCAATTCGAAACGAGCATGCATTGGGCGGGGGACTTTTTTACTATTACGGCTCCTACATTGCGGGCCTGATTGACGGAAATCTGGGCACTTCAGCTTTCCTCCAACGGCCCGTTGCTGGACTCCTGAAAGAGCGCGCTCCGCTCACGGCGCGGGCGGTTTTGCTGGGCTTGGCCACAGCGTGGATGGCTGCTTCTCTTCTGTCGCTGCTCACTATTCGCTGGCGAAGCTGGGTGCTGGAGTATTCGGCGACTGTTGCGACCGGGCTCCTGATTGCCTTGCCCACCGCCGTTGTGGCTCTTCTGTGTTTGTATCTGCACGCACCAGTCTTTCTGGGAATCGCAATAATTCTGGTTCCAAAACTGTTCCGCTATCAGCACAACATCCTCGCTCATGCTAACGCGCAGCCTTTTGTTCTTGCTGCCCGGGCCCGTGGCGTCAGCAGTAATCGCATACTTTTCCGCCATGTGATTCCTGTGGCGTGGCACTCTCTCGTGGCGCTTCTCGGGATTTCCGCAAGCATGGCGCTTGGCGCCGCCATTCCCCTGGAAGCTCTCTCCGATTCTCCCGGGATGGGACAATTAGCGTGGCAGGCCGCCCTCAATCGCGATTTGCCTTTGCTCACAAGCATCACGCTTTTCGTCACTCTCCTAACCGTGGGAGTCAATTTCCTTGCAGGCACGCTGCAAGAGAGGCCGCAGTGAACGCGCAGCGCAGGCTTCGTCTCCTGTGCCGCGGCACCCTGCTCATCATTTTCACATTGGGGCTATTCGCTGGGAGCTTTACTCATTATTCCTACGCTCACCAGTTTCGCGACATACCCAATACCGCGCCATCCGCAACACATTTGCTCGGCACGGATTCGCTGGGAAGGGACCTTTTTACTCGCCTCGTTTATGGGACTCGCATTTCCTTGTTGCTCGCGCCCGCTGCAGCGCTACTCGCAACCATCATTGCGGTCATCCTCGGAGGAATTGCGGGACTTCGCGGAGGCTGGCTTGAAAAGATCATTCTGGCATCTGCCGACCTATCCATGTCGCTGCCGCTGCTTTTCGTGCTGATTGCGTTGCGTGCTTTATTGCCCCTCGATGTATCTCCCGTACTGTCCATTGTCGCCACGTTCGTGGTGCTAGGCCTTCTCGGATGGCCTGTGTCGCTACGCGTTGTGTGGGCTGCTTCACGAAATTTGCGAGGCTCGGACCACATCCTCCTCGCTCAGGCGCTCGGCTACCGCCGATCTCAAATATTGTTCCGCCAAGTGATCCCCTGTCTTCGCCCAGTTTTTCTAGCGCAGTTCTGGATTTCGATTCCTATCTTCATTCTTACCGAAGCAACCTTGAGTATGTTGGGACTGGGCGTGATGGAGCCCTTGCCATCCTGGGGAAATCTGTTGCGCGGCTCCGAGGATTTCTCCGCTGTGGCTGCCAACCCCTGGCGGCTCGTTCCGTTAGTCGTCCTGGTGCTCACCGTAATCTGTTTTCAATTCATTTTTCCCGGTTCGGAGGAACTTGCCTGATGCGCTTTTCTCGACCACCTGCCGTTCTATGTCTCGCTCTCTGCTCGCTCGTATTTTCGGCCCCTCCCGGACGCGCCCAGTCCGGCGCCGAATTACATTTCTGCCTCCATGGCGAACCCAAAACCTTCAATCCAATCCTCGTCGACGATGAAGCTTCGGAAAACGTTCGGTATCTCACGGGTGGCGTCCTGATTCGCGTCAATCGACAGACCCAGACTCTTGAACCCGCTCTCGCCGAATCCTGGAAGGTGTCGCCCGACGGCCGTAAAATCACCTTCCATCTTCGCAAAGGCCTCTATTTTTCCGACGGTTCCCCCTTCTCATCCGACGACGTGGCCTACACCATGAAACTTCTCATGGATCCGCAAACCCACTCCGCCACGGGCGATGCCTTTCGAACCACTGAAGCCACTACCATCGACGTTCAAACGCCCTCGCCGGATGTCGCCGTAATCTCTTTTACATCTCTCGTCGCCGGCCTCGAGCGCCTCTTCGATCAAGTCGCCATCCTTTCGTCAAAGTCTCCGAAAAAGGAAATGAGCGTGCTCGGCCCTTACTATGTTTCCGAATATGTCGCGGGCTCTCACGTTCTTCTTCGCCGCAACTCCAATTACTGGAAGCACGACTCAGAAGGCCATCCGCTTCCGTACATCGAAACCGTCCGCCTCGATATTCAACGAAACCGTGACATCGAACTAATGCGCTTCCGCCGTGGCGAACTGCAACTCATCAACCGTCTCGACGCAGAACAGTTCGACCGCCTTCAAAAAGATTCAACAGGTGTCGCCAGGAACGCGGGCACCGGCCTCGATGGCGAAGAACTCTGGTTTAATCAAACCGCCTCGTCCACATTGCCCGATTACAAAAAGAAATGGTTCCAGACAACCGCGTTCCGCCAAGCCGTTTCCCTCGCCATCAACCGCGCCGACCTCGCGCGAGTCGTTTTCGACGAATACGCAACTCCAGCCTACGGCCCCGTCTCCCCGTCCAATCATTTCTGGTTCAACGCTTCCCTTCCAGCTCCCAGGCATGATCCCCAGGCCGCGCTTCAGGTCCTTTCACGCGCAGGATTTCGATACGAAAATGGCACTTTGAAGGACAGCGCCGGCCACGCTGTCGAATTCACAGTGATCACCAATTCCGGAAATACCGCCCGCGAAAAAATGGCCACCATGATTCAGCAAGACCTTTCCGAAATCGGCATCACGCTGAAAGTCGTCACGCTGGATTTTCCTTCACTGATCGAGCGCATCACGCGCACGTTTGACTACGATGCCTGTCTCCTCGGCCTTGTGAACACCGATCTCGATCCCAACGGTCAACTAACAGTCTGGCTGAGCTCCGGTGAAAACCACCAATGGAACCCAAATCAGAAAACGCCCGCAACGCCCTGGGAAGCGGAAATCGACAAGCTCATGCAAGAACAGGCATCCACCCCCGACGAGAAACTTCGCAAAGCCAAGTTCGATCGCGTCCAGCAAATCGTCGCCGAACAGCAACCCTTCATCTATCTCATCAACAAGAATGCTCTCTCGGCCATCTCTTCCAACCTTGTCGGCGCCTCTCCCGTCGCGCTCAATCCCCAGGCTTTCTGGAACATCGAAACGCTTCGCCTGAAACCCAGCCCAGAGATGGGAGCGAGTAAGTGAGCTCTCAGGAACCGCTCCTCGCCGCCAATCTCTCGGTGGACTACCGCAACAAAGCCGGTGTCCTCCGAGATATTTTCTTGTGTATCGCGCGCCAGGAAATCCTGGGCTTGGTAGGGCAAAGTGGTTCCGGAAAAAGCACACTGGCACTCGCACTGATGGGCCTGTTGCCATTGAAGGGCGGTGTCGTTCGCGGAGAGGCAATGTTCCGCGGCAAAGATCTGCTGAAAAGCTCCGAAAAAGAACTCCGAACGATTCGCGGCAAAGAAATAAGCATCGTGCTACAAAGCCCCCTGGCAGCCCTGAATCCCGCTCTCTCCATCGGAGCTCAGCTGACGGAAGCCTGGAAGGCCCACGAGCGCGGAAACGAGGCACAGGGTTCGGCATCGATCCAAGCCGCTTTGACGAGCGTCAGCCTCCCGCACGACAAGGATTTCCTCCGCAGGCGTGCATCGCAATTAAGCGTTGGCCAGGGCCAGCGAGTCTGCATCGCCATGGCCATCCTTCACCGCCCGGCACTCCTGCTCGCAGACGAAGCGACCAGCGCGCTCGATCCAATCACACAATCCGAAATCCTGAATCTGTTCGCTCGCTTAAACCACGAGATGGGCACCGCCATCCTCTACATCTCTCATGACCTTCTCTCGGTTGCAGCTCTCTGCCACCGCATCTGCATACTTCATGAAGGCCAGATCGCCGAATGCGGTACGCCAGAAGCTATCTTTAATTCTCCCCAACACGAGTACACGCGCAGACTGGTCGCTGCGCTTCCCAGCACACCGCCCCGAAAGAATCCCGACGCCAAAGATGCGTTGCAGGTCGAGCGGCCTCTCCTCGAAGTAACTCGTTACTGAAAGCGCGCCATCAGGACAAAACTTCGACTGCGGGAGGCGCGGGGCGGGGGCGCTTGCGCTTCCATTCGTAATCTTTGCGCAGGCGCGACTGGTGCTTCTTCAGTTGCGCCTCCAATTCGCTGAACGCTTGTTTGCAACTGGCGCGCACATTTTCGCCCGTTCCGGTCGCGTGCAGCGTCCCGGTTGGCAAAGACAAATTCAGCGAAAACGAGAACTCCTCGCGATGCGAATTTTTGGAAAATACGCCGTGCAACAGCACCAGATCCGGTTCATAGCTCTTCAAAATGCGATTCAACTTGCTCGCGAAACGCTCGACTTCTTTTTCTGCGGGCTTGTGCGGCTCGACATTCTTGTAGCTGATGGAAAGTTTCATGGATGCACCTGTAGGAGTTCTTGCAGAAAAGGCGGGCGACGCGGAATTCTTTCTTCCACCGCATCATGTTTCCAGCATACCAGCGCGCCCCGTCCGCGGCAATCATACTGGGAAAAATTCAACGCCACTAAGCACCTCTCTCTGCGTTGACAGCCGCGCCCGCTCCGTGTTTTTGTAGCATAGGCACTCCTGCCTGTGCGGTGTCTTACGTCTCTGCAAAAAGCGCACAGCCGAGAGGGGCTGTGCTACAAGCAGCGTGCACAGCATGCGGTGCCCCTGCAATGGCTTTCGATTTATGCCACCATCGAAAAAATCTTCTTCCTACTCCAACGCTCCCGGTGCCAAATCGGTAATACGCATCGGCCCAGCTGGCTGGTCCTATCCAGACTGGTTAGGTTACGTTTACCCTTCGCGCCGCCGCAAAGGCTTTCACGAAGCAACGTATCTCGCCGAATTCTTCGACACTATCGAGATCAACACTTCTTTCTACAACCCCATTCGGCCCGACCACGCCGCCCAGTGGATCGACCGCGTCGCTGCCAACCCGCGCTTCGTCTTCACCGCCAAACTCTGGCAAAAGTTCACGCACGAGACAATTGGTAAAAATGCGGATCCAGCAGATTCGCCCGGCGCCGCGTCATCCGCCATGGTCGCCGCCACGAAAGAAGACGAGCGCGCCGTGCGTGCCGGCTTCGACGTTCTCCGCGCCGCCGGCAAACTCAGCGCTGTGCTTCTCCAATTCCCTTTCTCCTTCCACCGCACGCCCGAAACTGTCGCCCATCTCTCCGCCCTTTTGAAACGCTTCGCTGACTACCCGCTGGTGGTCGAAGTCCGTCACGCCTCCTGGCAATCGCCGGAAACATTCGCATTGCTTGAAAGATTCAACGCCGGATTCTGCAACATCGACCAACCTATCATCGGCCGGTCACTCGAGCCGAGCGCCGAAACGACGTCGCCGATCGGCTACGTCCGCCTCCACGGCCGCCGCTATGACACCTGGTTCACAGACGATCCGGCCGTCCCTTCCCACGAGCGCTACAACTATCTCTACTCCACCGAAGAACTTGCCCCGTGGGCCAAGCGCGTCGCCAAAGTCGCCGGGCGCTCTCGCGAAGTCTTTGTCATCACCAACAACCACTACCAGGGCAAAGGCGTCGTCAACGCCCTCCAACTCATTAGCATCCTGAAACGCTCCAGAGTGAAGGTGCCCGAGCCCTTGCGGGTGCAGTATCCCGAGTTGGAAACCATTGCGGATTCCGCGCCCGCCGAGCCGAGTTTGTTTCCGTTGAGAAATAGTAAGTAAGAACAGTTAACTGGAGGGACTGGAGGGACTGGAGTGACGCGAGACGAGGCTTGGAAGTTGGCGAACCATTGGGTGGCGGCTTGGAACGCGCATGATCTGGAATTGATCCTGACGCACTATGAGGATGCCGTGGAGCTGACTTCGCCGGTGGCCGCGCAGCTCTTGGGGATGCCGGATGGCAAGGTGGCGGGAAAGGCAAACTTGAGAGCTTACTTTCAGCGCGGGCTCACCGCCTACCCCGAACTCCACTTTAAGCTTGAGGACGTGCTCTGGGGCGTAAACAGCGTGGTGCTCTGCTACCTCAATCAAAAGGGGACACGCACGGCAGAATTCATGGAGCTGTCAGCGACTGGAAAAGTGGCGCGAGTTGTGGCGAACTATAGCGCCTAGCGAGTAGGGAAACACCCGGGAAAGCCCTCCCCATGAAAGAGGCAGACCCACCTTTTCAAAAACCAACAGCGAAGAGGTGTGCCACCCCAGAAAAGATAACGTCAAAACCGTTGTATGGCGCCAAGGTTGTCCCACGCGCCACCGCCAAATTACTATTATATTACAACAACAATAATATTACCTCTGTATAATAAGTGTGCAATATTGCACAGTCAAAAGCTCATTGATTATTTACAATCCGCCCAAGGGAAGGTAGGGATGGGGTCCCAGGCACGGACCATAGAACTTGGGAGGGATTATGGCTTGCTTATTGTGTGGGTCAAGTAAAGAGGCAGAATTTGCTGCGGAGATGGTCATCCACCTCGGCGGTCTCACAAATATAGACAATCCCGGGGTCTGCGTATTCCCGAAGCTTGTAACCTGCTTGGATTGTGGCATTGTGCGGTTTAACGTTTCGAAAACTGAATTGGCGTCGCTTGTCGGTGATACTCCGCCAATGGGGCGACTGACGATGACGGCGGGTTGACGGTGGAATTACAGTTTACCTTTCATATATTCACAAACTTCAATCCAGACAGGACGGTTTCCACAGCAGTGAGCAGCTCGCTTGCAGCCATTGTTTTGAAGACGTAGCCAGATGCGCCAATGCACATAGCTTCTTGCACTGCGTCAACCGAAGATTCCTCACTCAAGAAGATTATTTTAGCCTCCGGGACAATTTCACGAATTCGCCGGGCGGCTTCGATTCCATTTCGCGATGGGAGTCCGAATAGAATTAAATCCGGCTCCAGTTCCACTGCTTTCTGAAATGCTTCTAATCCGTTTGAAGCCTCGCCGACGACCTGTAATCCTGGCTTTTTGCGAAGCGTTAAACAGGCGAACCGACGCCAGGGTTCGAAATCATCTACCACGAGAATACGGGCTGACGGGGATTGCAGACAGTCTCCTCCAGGTCCGACTTCAGTCGAAGCACTGACCAGTTGCGCTGACTAACCCTCGAACTGTACGAATTCAGACTATTTCTGTCGTTGCCGGAAAGCAATTTAGCGCTTGCTCGGGAACAATGAAGGAACTTGAACATCAGCGGCGAACGGCGTAGCGGCATGGAAATGCGCCCGGCATGATGGCAATTGTCCGGCTACGGCTGCCAACTCAACCGGTCAACGCAATACCTTCTAATTAGTTGAAACGACGATAGCGCCGCAGAGATCAGGCGAAGAAATGGGCGAGGATTGGTGTTGCGGTGTCGCAGGGTGCGACTTTTGTATTGTGACAGGCACAAAGGGGAGTTAAGTCAGGACTTAGCCCCGGACATAGCCCTCAGAGATATGTTATGGAAATTTTCAGTTCCAGGCTGCCGCCTGAGAAACTGAATTTGGCTGCGTCGAATTTCGGCGGGCCGAAATGGCCTTTTGCATTATTGGAAGCGCCCACACCTTCACGAGGAATGCCCATAAAATTTGTGTCCAATTTGCCGTTGGAATTCTCGTCGTGGAATACGGAGACAGCATGCGTGCCTGGTTTGAGTCCGCGAAACTCGCAGACGGCATGCCCATTCGAGATGGGGGACTTGACGATGGTCACGGCTTTATCGCCGATTTTTGGAAAGCCGTCGGCGGACGAATAGATCGAACACACAACTTGCCCTTTGTCGTTGCGTAAACCGCCGATTTCGACTCGGATCAGATTCTCCGGGGACGGTTGCGCCAGCGTGAGGTTGCCAGGCACGGGGGCATGGATAGGTACGGCCGCCAATGCCATCGCCAGCAGGAAAATCTTGGGAATAGTCACGAACATCCGATTGAGCCGCTGAAATTCTCTCTATTATTGTTGGCAGTGGCCCGTGAGGCGAGCATACCACTCCCGTGGTTCACCGGGTGTAGACTGAGGGCCTATGAACACACTTCTAAAAGTGACGCTCTTTGCTTTCGTGATTGGATCGGCGATTCTGTGTTGCTCGGCTCCGTGGACAACGACGCCGGCGGGGAGCGACGCGGCGCACAACTCGCTGGGGTATGCGGCGATTTGGTCGCACGAGTTTGCGGCGGTGCCGGGAGCGCGGGTGGACCTGGGAGCGTTTGCGATGCTGGCGGGAGTGGTGGCGTTTTTTGCGATTGTGATTGGCGCGTCGGCGTACTTTTTCCGCAACAAGCGCGGCGCGGAACGAGAAGATGTTTGAGGCCTGGCAAATATCGAGCTAAAGGCAACTTCCCTGTCCGATCCGCCGACTGGGTATCTCGCCAATGAACTTGCGCTGGGATGGAAAGTGAAAGCAATCGGCGCAAGACGAATTTGTTCAGCGTAGTCCGAATCTGAGCGACTCCTCCCGCTGGGCTGCGCGATGATGGGCGGCGTTAGTGCCACGGAGGAGACGATGAGTACGACAGTAGCGACGATTGGGATGCACGAATCGAAAGCGGTGCTGGCCATATTCGTAGGCGGGTTGATTGCCGGAACGCTGGATCTGACTGCGGCATTTTTTAGTTATGGGCCGGGAGTGCCGCGCGCGATTGCTGGAGGATTGCTCGGGCCAGCGGCTTTGCACGGCGGAACGGGGACGTATGTGCTCGGCGTGCTGTTGCACTTTTTTATTGCGTGCTCGGCAGCGGCGATTTATTACGCGGTGAGCCGTGTGCTGGGGTTCATGACAGAGCACGCGGTGGTTTGCGGAATGTTCTACGGGATTGCCGTTTTCCTGGTAATGAATCTGGTCGTGCTGCCGCTTTCGGCGCTGCAAGTCAAAGGGCCGTACCAGCTCAGAGGGCTCATTCAAGGGCTGCTGGTGCACATGGTTTGTATTGGGCTGCCCATTGCATTGAGCGTGAAGCGATTCTCGAAGTAGAGGCGGCGCGGATGAGTTGAGGAGAGGTGGAACTTTTTGGAGCGGGGTGCGTAGTATTGGACAAGAGGTAGAGTGGCAGGAGGACAGAATCATGTACTGCGATCGATGTGGGACACCATTCAACTCCGGAAGCCAATACTGCGCATCTTGCGGGAAGCAGTTGGTGGCGGCAGCGCCAGCGGCGACGCCAGCGACGGCGATGGCTGCGAGAACGACGGGAGATGGCCGCGTCAGGCGAAACATCAATATTGTGGCGGGACTTTGGCTGGCAAACGGGATTCTGCGGTTGATGGGAGTGGCATGGTGGTTGATTTTTCGAAGGTTGGTTTTTGACAGGGGCTGGCCTTTCGGGAATTGGGAGCCGGGGTTCCGCTCGTTGTTGTGGGGCGGGATGTTTTCAGCGGGCATTTTTCTGGCTGTGTTTGGGGTGATTCATCTGCTGCTGGCGTGGGGATTGTATGAGCGGCAGCCCTGGGCGCGCATGCTGGGGATCGTGGTGGCATGCCTGGCGCTGATACGCATTCCGTTTGGGACAGCGCTGGGGATTTACACGTTGTGGGTACTGGCGCCGGAGAGTTCGGGGCGGGAGTATGACGAGATGGCGGGAGTTGGCGGGCGCGTGAACACGGCAGGCTACTCCGCTTGAGAGAGACAACAGCTGACTGAGATGAAATTCAGAGAAAAGGAGCCGGGCTAAGGTCCGGCGTCTACAAAAGCAACAATTCCCTGCCGAAATTTACATTCCTCCCCAATAGATAGCGTTGAAAAGGAGTTGGAAGGTGCCTTCGGTTTGGGCGCGGTGTTGTACGCGGAAGCCGAACATCACAATCTTACCCTTACCTCTTGTGAAGGCGACGGCGGCGGCTTTGCGTTGGAGGCGTTCGGCGCCGTGAGCGTAGCCGGAGACGAGGATGTCTTTGGCGTCGTCGGGATACCAGGCGATGACGCTGCGCTGGATGTCCGGAGGAGGCGCGGAAGTTTGGAAAGCGATGGGCGAGTCGACGAAGGCGGCGATTTCGTGGGGCATGCCCGCGCCGACCGGATGATTTGTGTCGACGTATACGCGGAGGAGCGAGCCGGGGATATTGAAATCGGAAGTGGTGGTGGCGGCGCGGCCTGCGGTGGCACCGCCGCTGGCGAGGGCGTTGCGAACCGGGAGATTAAATTCTTCGCCGTAGATGACGTCGGAGGCGTTGGCTAGGGTGATGAGCGTCCCGCCTTTATCGACGAAATCGCGGAGGGCGTGGAGGCCGTCTTTGCCAATGCCGCCGGCGTATTCGGGCGGAAATTCTTCGAAGAAGCCGCCGCGGCCTTCTTTGCCGTCCACGATAACTTCGCGGGTTGTGTCGGGGAGGATGATCACGTCGTAGGAATTGTTGAGATTGCCTGCTTTGACTTCTTTGTTTTCGATATTTTTTAGCTTGAAGCCGTATTGTTCGAGGAGGAAGCGCGTCCAGCCTTCGTCGTGCGAGGGGATGTAGGGTTTGTAGAGGGCGACGCGGATTTGTTTGAGTTGGGTGGCTTCTTGCGGAAGATCGGCGCGAGGCTGAAGTTGCAGGTGAAATTTCTCGGCGTTAGCGGCTAGCTGGGGGTTTGCGGCGAAAATAAATTCAGGAGTCTCGTTTGTTTTTTGTGCGAGATAAACCTGACCGCCGGCGGCTTGCATGGCGTTGGCTAGCGCGAAGACATTGTTCTGGTGAGCGGCGATAGAATAATATTTGCCAGTGCTTGCTAGGCCTCCCACGGGCCAGGTCACGTTTTGGAGTTGCAGCGAAGAATTTTGAACGTCAGGCGTGATGCTGACTCGTTCTGCTTTGACACCCATCATTAGCGGGAGCGACCAAGCAGCGACGTCGTATGGTTCGAGGATGCCACTGTTTGCGGCGGGGCGGACTTCGGGATAGCGCTGGATGCCCATCATTTCGTCGACGAAGCGGCCGTAAGGCTGCGCGGCGGGAATCAGGAAAAGTCTTTTGTCGGCGTGCCAGCGAACTTCGACGCCGTGTTCGAGGAGCAGCGCAGCGAGACGCGTGGCGGTGACGGGATCGCGCTGGCCGTCCATGGGAATGCGCCAGTAAACATTGGGGTCGGCGGTCTGAACGGCTTGCGTGGCCATCGTCGCGACGCCTCGGAGAAGTTCCTGGCGATATTTGCTGACGGTTTCAAGCGCGGCGCCGGAGACGAGAAGCTCGTAGTCCATAATATCGCGTAAACGCCAGGTGCCGCCGGGCCAGGGATTTGGAAAGTTGATTTGTTGCTCGTAGGTCGTCAAACCTTTGCCGCCGCCCTGAAGTTCGGTGGATTCGATTTCGATAGGAGTGGCGATGCGTGCGGAAGCGACTTCGGTGAGCACGCCGTACATGTTTTTCCACCAGCCGGTGTTGCGCGTGCCGCCAGGCCAGTAAGCATCGAAAGAATAACCAAAAATCACGCCGGACTTCCCTGCTTCTTCGAGGCGCCAGCCCATAGCGGCACCCATGAGATTGTTGCCGCGATGAACGAGCGGATTGACGAGTTTGGCGACAGGGTCGGCGTTGGGCGGGATGTAGATGCGCGGGCCGTTCTCTCCCATTTGATGTTCGTCGAGCCAGAATTGCGGAAACCATTCGTGGTAGACCATGCGGTTTACGTTTTTGGTTTCGATTTGCGTGAGCATGAACCAGTCGCGGTTGTCGTCGTGGCCGACGTAGTGGTGATAGAGGTAGGGCATCTCGCCGCCCTCGTACTTGGTGCCGAGATACTTTCTGTACCACTCGGTGACCATGATTTCGCCGTCGGGATTTAGCGAAGGGACGAGAAGGACGATGGAATCATTGAGACGGCGGAGGATTTCGGGATCTTGTGATGTCGCGAGATTGTAAGCCCACTCCATGGACATTTGGCTGGAGCCGATTTCGGTGGAGTGAATGTTGCAGGTGAGAAGGAAGATGGTTTTGCCGTCGCGAGCGAGTGCGTCGATTTGCTGGGAGCTGAGGCCGCGAGGATCGGCAAGTTTGCGCGCGATTTCTTTGTACTTGGCTTTGTTGGCAAGATTTTCTGGCGTGGAGATGACGGCCATGAACATGTCTTCGCCTAGAGTGGTCTTGCCGAGAACTTGGATTTCCACGCGATTCGAAGCCGCCGCAAGCGCTTTGAAGTACGAGGTGATTTGGCGATAGTCAGCGAGCTTGCGGTCGGCGCCAACTTCAAATCCCAAAAACGCGCTGGGTGTGGGAACAGCGCTGCTCTTTTCTTTCTGCTGGGCTTGCCCGAACGAGGACAGCACAAGAATCAAGACACCGGTTAGAAGAGTCCGCCGTTTCAACATCATCAGCTCCTTAGGAAGAAAAAGCGTAACAGTATGCACCCGACAGGCAGTTTTTGCGAGTTGAAGGAGCCACTTGTGGCCGGTCAGATCCAGAAAGCCAGAAAGAGACTTTCGCGCCACTATTTCCAGGCCCATTCCATGTGACGATTTTCCCGATGTGCGGACAGGGTCAGGATTTGGATCGCGACTGCATGGCCATGGCCACGAGGGCACCCATGAGGAGTGCAGGGCACAGTTGGCCAACGACAGCCTCACTGAGGGCGAGCGAGCGTGCGAAAGGATGCACCGGGGCAATGTCGCTGCCCAAGCTGGTAAGCACGCCAAAACTAAAGTAGGTAAGTTTCGAGGTGAGTTGGTCGATATCCAACGGTGCGGTGACGAACTGGATAGAGCCGGGGTAACGCTGCTCAACAAACTGGTAGGCGGACGCCCAAGCCATGCCCAGAAGCAAATAGGCGCATACCCCGCCCTGAATGCGGCTCCAAGTAATGGGACCCTTGCGAAACATGACGAGCAGAACGATGCGGACATACGCGAGCAGCGTGACGACGGAGAGAATACTTCCGAACTGATGCAGAAACGGAGTCGGATGGATGCGGCCACCTCCCAAGACTGCCGCGTCTGCAATGACCATGACGACCACCAAAGCGGTGGCGATGCGGCGTTGGTTTACTGCCAGAGAGCCGGAAATCATGAGCGTGACCATAATGATATCGAAGAAGAAGCGCCCGGGAAGACCCGCTTCACGAAGTGGAGTGATTACAAAGATGAGAACCACGAGGGAGATGGTTACGAGAGTAAGGCCCAGGTCGCCAGACCAGAACTCGCTCATATGCATGTTCAGAACTTCGCTTCGGGTGGGATGCGAATCGTTGGCCATGAGGAGGATCCTCCCAAAGATTGCCCGGGTGCGGATGGACGAAAGTATAGTCGGGCGAATGCATGAGCCAAGAGGCAAATTGTTTCAAGGAGGAGTGGGAAGAACGTGAACTCGGCTGCGCGGCTTCGCGCAGAGAGCTACTTCAGCCGGGCGGAACGGCCAAACGATGAGACAGAGAAGCAACGGGTTGGCAATCCCGCCGGGGGGCGATTTGAAACGAGTTATTTGGGTGCAGTGGAATCGCCAGCGTTATGGGCGACAGTTTGATCCTGGACGGTCACTGCGGAAGTCACGAAGATTTCGCCAGCGGCGGAAGAGAGACGGTAGGTAAGCTTGGCATGCTGGCCTTCCATGTCACGCAGAGCTCCGGGGTTGGAAACTTTCCAGGTGCGGTGATCCTTGTCACAGGCGAAAGTCTGGCCGTCATGGCTGATGGTCCCAGTACAGTTGAGGGCCTTCTTGGAATGACCATCGTCCTGGGCGACAAGGGGCATCGCGGCGAGGAGAAGTGCGGGTACAAATAGCAGAATGCGCTTCTTCATGTTTGATCCTCCTAAGTTTTTTGTCCGGTCCGTTTGACGCGTGCTTGGAAAGGCCCGCGGAGGTTATTTGAAGAACTCCGCGCGGGAGTAGTGTGAGAGCGGCGGGAGGAGAAGGCCAACGCAACGTTTGCATCGGTCACATCTCCAAAACGTATTGTTCCGGGAGCGCCAAGTGAGGCCGGAGCAAGCCTATGATTCGCGGGACAGAAAATCCATGCGGATCAGGCGGTTTCCGAGTTAAATCGCAAATTATTTCTTGAAGAGGTCTTCGAAGGCCTGGCGAGCGTCGTTGGTGCGCGGCGGGGCTTGAGCGGCGGCGGCCACCTGGGCGGGTTGGGCGTAAGAAGTTGGCGCGGTGTCTTTTTCGATGGTCATGCGGAACTCGTAAAACTTGCAGTCGTTCTTGGTGTCCTTGGGAGTGATGCGTTCGGGGATGGGCTGCGTGCACTCGAACTGGGCGCCGGAATCAAAGAAACGGCATTGCTTGCAACTGTGGAGTTCAAACTGGCATTTGGGACATTGGCCGTTAGGGTCGAAACCAGAAGTAAGGACAGCTCCACAGTTGGAACATCGACCGCGGGTGACGGTGCCGACCATGCGCGGCGTGCGCGGGCCGAATTGATCGGCGCGCGGACCGCCTTGCGGCGGCTTGCGGTCGTGCTTTTCTTTTTTCTCGCCTTTTTCCGTGTCGCGGTAACCGCGATGACCGTACTTTCGATCCACAAACGCCTCCGTCCGGACGCAATCCCGGACTGTGACCATGACTGCTTAAACTTCTGCGCTGGTACGCACTCTAACCGTGGTATGTATCCGACCGGATTGCTACACTCGGCCCACAGCGCAATCGTTACCCAGAGGATCAGAACAGGATTGGCTACGTCCAAGCAGGAGATGGGACATCTATGTTTTTAGTCCTATGGGAGTTCGATGTCAAGCCAGGATGTGACAAACGGTTTGAAAGCGTATATGGGCCTATTGGAGACTGGGCCCAGCTATTCCGGTGCGATCCTGCGTACCAGCGAACTCTCCTCCTGCGCGATCCCTTTCGTGACCGGACTTACGTAACGTGCGACTTCTGGGAAACCGAGAGCGCGTACGAATCGTTTCGGCAAACGCATTCCGATGCATATCTGGCGCTCGACAAAAAATTTGAGGAGCTTACCCTCGCGGAGCGCAAGATTGGTGCTTTCGAGAAGCTTGCCCACAATGACTAAAACGCGGCGGCGACTCTCGCGCTGCATGCTTTTCGCGCATCGCCGCAGAACTCTGCACTTAGCTCTTTGCCCACAGGCCAGCAAGCCCGTCGGGCTTCAAATCGGGCTGAATAAACTGCCGTGGCGTTCCGGCCGATCGCAAGATAGCTTCCGCAGCCAGATAGCCGCTGCGAACCGCACCTTCCATGGTGGCGGGCCAGCCCGTTGCGGTCCAATCGCCGGCGAGGAACAAACCACCAATGCTTGTCTGCTGCATTGGACGCCAACGGTCGACGCCGGGTTGCGGGGAAAATGTGGCTGCGGCTTCTTTGATAACGGTGGCTTTGAGGAGGTTCGCCTCGCGGGCGGCAGGGAGGGCGTGGCGGACTTCTTTGAGGCAGAGATCGATGATTTCCTGGCGTGGCTTTTGGAGGAGATCGTGCGAGGCGCTAATGACCAATTGCAGATATTGGCCTTTGTCGGGGCCGGGAGCGGCACCATTTGCGTCGGCGTAGAGAGCCGTCTTGTTGAAGATCCATTGCGTTGTGGTGTCAAGGAGGGTGAGGAAAGTTTCGGTCATCACCTGGCGGTCAAACCAAAGATGCACGCCAGTGATCGATGCGTCGATGATTTTGTCGAGATTCCCAAGCGCAGTGTCGGAGCGTTTGAGGCTTTCGGGAAGAAGTTCCGAGAGTGTGACGTGGGGAAGGGCCAGGACGTACGCGTCGGCGGACTCTTCGCGGCCATCGTCGAAGAGAACAGCAACGAGCTTTCCGCTTTCGATGCGCAGGCCACGGAGCGGCGAACGAAAGACGACTTCCCCGCCCTTCTGTTCGATGGCCGCACGGCAGCCTTCGTAGAGTTCGCCTAACGCGACTGCGGGGACGCCCATGCGGTATCCGGTCTTATTGGAAAGAACGGCTTTCCAGAAAACGTCGATGCCGTAGCGGGCGTCGATGCGATCGAGTTCTTCCGAGAGTGCGCTGACGAGAACTACGCGCCAGAATCGGCTGATGGCAGCGGGAGTTTGTTTCCGGCGGCCGAGCCATTCGAGCATGGAGATGCCGCCGGGCTCGTCCACATCTGGCGGATGACCTCCGCTTTGCAGAATGGAATAGAAGGCGCGGGCGATGGCGAGTTTGTCTTTGAGTGCCAGCGGAGAAAACGTGAGGAACGAACCGGTCATGTGAAACGGCGCGGGGAGAATGCCGGCGTGCATTTCGCCGCGACGGCCTTGGGGATCAAGCAGAATTAAGCGATCGAAAAACCTGATTTTGTCGCCGGAGCCGACGCGGCGATAGAAGTCTTCAAGATTTGTGCAGCAGCCGAAGGTGACGTGCTGACAATTGTCGACGTGCTCGCCATCGGGCAATACGTAGGAAGCCGCGCGGCCGCCAAGAAACGGGCGCTGCTCAAAGAGTCGAACGCGCCAGCCTGCTTCAGCCAGCGCGACGCTGGCTGCTAGTCCTGCCAGCCCGCCACCGATCACGATCACGTTTTTCAAGAATATTCTCTTCCGAGAGGCGGCCGAAGCGCGCCTTTGCGATGAACAACATTTTTTCCGCTTTCGAGAGCCGCACGCGTTCGCCGAAAACGGCGAAGTCGAGGGACTCGATGCGGGCTAACAGGGCGCTGTACGTGTGCACCAACAGCCAGAGAGCGCCGCGGCTTTCCGCGTCGATTAGGCCGAAAAGTGCGGAGCCTTCTTCGTAACATTGCCAGGCGCGGTCCGCTTCAAAACGGAGGAGTTCGCGGACACCGAGAGTGGCTTCGCTCTTGCCAAAATCCAGGGGAGAAACTGCGTAACGCGCGAGATCTTCTTCGGGGAGATAGACGCGGCCCAAGGCGAAGTCGTCGTGGACGTCGCGGATGATGTTGGTCAATTGAAAGGCCAGGCCAAGTTTTTCGGCGAGATCGAGGGCGCGGGGATCGTGGAAGCCGAAGACGTGGGTGCAGGTTAGGCCGACGGTTCCGGCGACGCGATAGCAGTATTCGCGGAGGCGGTCGAAAGTCGGGTAGGTGCGGAGGGTGAGGTCCATTTCGGCGCCGCTGATCAGATCGTGGAGGTAGCGGGCTGGCATTTTGTAGCGCTGCATGGTGTCGACCAAGGCGGGCAAGACTTCGGTCGCGCCGTTCGGAGTGGCGGAGTTGAGCGCGGTTGAGCCATCAACCAGCCGCTCTTCGCCAATTACGGCATCGTCGAGAGCAGCGCGCCAATCCGCTAGACCCCGCTGCTTCGCGGCGAGATCGTTGCCTTCGTCGGCGACATCATCGACTAGGCGCATGAAAGCATAGAGGGCGGCTAGAGCGTCGCGCTTTGGTTTTGGCAACAGATAGAACGCGTAATAAAAATTGCTGTGGGCGGCGCGGGCTATGCGATGGCATTCGGCATAGGACCTTGAGGCGGACAATCCCAAGACGGGCACAGCTTGCCGTGCCCATATATTGGTGAAGCCCCCGTTCTCTGATTCGGGGCGTATGGGCTTGGCTACGAGATGAGTCAAGAGGGAACGGCCGAGGAGGCGGACTTGTTTGGCTTTGCTGATGGCCGGGCGATTGTGGAGCGTGTCGTAGCCCATGTTCTCGATGGCGTCGAGAACCGCGACGCCGCCGCGGCTGAACATTTCAAGGTCGACGCTTAGCCGGCCGTGGACCATGTTGGCTAGCGGAGCGCCTTGCGCGAAGAGAACTCGGGTGCGAGCGATCAAATCTTTCATCAGGCTGACGTAGCGTTCGTCGAAGCGGCGCTCGACGATTTCGGTTTCGGTTAAGCCGTGGGATGCAGCGACGTCTAAGGGAATGTACATGCGGCCCTTTTCGAGGTCGCGATCAACGTCTTGCCAGAAATTTGCTAGCTGGAGAGCGGTACACGTGGCGTCGGACATCGCCTGGCGCTCGTCGTCGCGATAGCCGCAGAGATAAAGGACGAGGCGTCCGACTGGATTTGCGGAATAGACGCAATAGCCAATCATCGAATTCCAGGTGGGATAGCGCTTTACGTTCTGGTCTTGGCGGAAGGCTCTTAGAAGATCGGCGAAAGGCTGCTTGGGAATATTTTTTGCGATTATGGTTTCGCGCAGCGCGACAAAGACGGGATGGGATGGGCGGCCGTCGCAGCAAGCATCGAGCTCGCGTTCCCACCAATCGAGCAGTTCCAGGGCGCGCTCTTTTTGCGGGACTTCATCGCCCAGGTCGTCGGCCCAGCGGCAGTACGCGTAGAGATTGTAGAAATGCCGATGCAGCTCTTTGGGAAGCAGCCAGGAGGCCACGTTGAAATTCTCGTAGTGATGCGTGGCGAGCCAGCGCGTATATTCCTGCGCCGCCGCCGGGGAACAATTGTTCGCTGGAGCACGTTCGGCAATTTCGAGTTCACCAGGACGCAACATTGAAAAGCAGATTCCTCGCTTCGCTCGGAATGACTATCGGGAGTGCTGTTAAGTTCAAAGCAATCAAGGGCGGACGGCCAGCTTGATTTCGCCGCTGCGGATCTTCATGCGCTCGAAGGCTTGCGGCAGTTCGGTCAAACGAATTTCTTCCGTCACGAAATCCTGCCCGACGATATCCCCGCGGCGAATGGCTTCGAGGGCTTCGCGGATAAAACGCGGCGTGTGATGAAAGGGCGAGATCAGCTTGATCTCGGAATAATGAATGGCGGCGGGATCGATTGCCACGTTCGTTCCTGACGGCAGGCCGCTGAAAAAATTCACGACGCCGCCACGGCGAACCATGGCCAGCGCCTGCTGCCAGGTGGCTGGATTCCCTGCTGCTTCGACGACGGAATCCGGTCCTCGCTCGTCTTCTGTCAAAGACTTCACGGCGGAGACGACGTCTACTGTTTCCGTGACGTTGATGGTGGCAATCGCGCCCAGTCTGCGGGCTACATCGAGAGGCGCGGTGCGACGGGCCAGCGCAATCACACGAACGCCCCTGCGCGAGAGCATGCGCACATAAGTCAATCCAATCGGCCCACAGCCAATAACGGCAGCGGTATCGCCGGCGCGCACTTCCATTTCGTGAATACCGCGAAGCACGCAGGCGAGCGGCTCGACAAGCGCAGCGCTTCCGTCATCGACGGAGTGCGGCACTTCGAGCATGTTTTCCGTGGCGATGCGACCCGGGATGCGCATGTATTCGGCGTAGGCGCCGTTGTTGAAGAGCAAGTCTTCGCAAAGATTTTCCTGGCCACGGCGGCAGTGGTAGCAGCGCAGGCACGGCGCGGAATTTGCGGCAACCACGCGCATGCCGATGCGCCAGCGGGCGTCCACGCGCTTGCCTACGGCAGCGATATCTCCAACGACTTCGTGGCCAAATACGGCTGGCGGCTGAATCATTTTCGCGTGGTAGCCGCGCTTCCAAACCTTCAGGTCGGTGCCGTCGGTCAAAGCGAGGCGGACGCGGAGAAGCACTTCGTCGGCAGCGAGGCGCGGCACGTCGATCATCTCAATGCGCAGATCTTCGCTGCCGTATAACACGGCTGCGGTCATCCTTGAGGGTACGGCGACTCGCGCGACGGCAAATTTCACTTCTTCTCCGAATTCCGTTTTCTTTGTGGTGGTCGTTTTCATGCGTGCGTAATCAGGATCTTAAGGGACTCGGCCGTAGGCCTGGCTGCCAGCTCCAGGGCTTCTTGGATTCTATCCAGTGTGAAGCGATGCGTGACGATTTCCATCACTGGAAGTTTCTTTCCCAGCACCAGATCCGCAGCTGATTCTTGGATGTCCACAGCCGCGCTGTAGCTGCCCAGGATTTCCTTCTCGTCGATCCCCACTGCCGCGGCAGGAAACTCGATTTTCGTAACCGGGTCGTTTGCCGCGAAGAGCAAAACGCGCCCACCGGGCCGCGCTGTTGCCAAGGCATCCGTTACCACCGACGGATGCGCTACCGCAACCAGCACCGCGTCCGCTCCACGACCCTCCGTACGGGCCCGAACTTCTTCTACCAGCTTACCACTGGTTGGGTCAAACGACTCCAGGGCACCGAGGGATAGGCTTTTTTGACGACGCTGTAGAATTGGATCACTGGTATATAGCTTGGGGCCTTCGAGATTGCTGACCATGAGCAATTGCAATCCGATGGGGCCGCAGCCAAGGATCAGTACGGTTTCGCCTGCGGTGATGCGTGCTTTCTGCACGGCTTTGACGATAGTATTGATCGGCTCGATGAAAGTGGCTTCCTCAAAGCTGACGTCATCGGGAAGAGCAACGATGCCGCGTTCGGCTACCCACGGCATGGCCTTCACGTACTGGGCGAAGCCGCCGCCGTTCGGCGCGAAACCGGCGGTCAGCCCAGTGGTTTTGTATTGCTTGCATTGGGAAAAGAGGCGCTTTTCGCAATAAAAGCAACGGCCGCAGGGCGTGTGATGAAAACTCATCACGCGATCGCCCGGCGCCCACCTTTCCACGCCACGACCGATGGCGACGACTGTGCCGGCGAGTTCGTGGCCGAGAATTTGCGGCGGCTCGACGTAGCGCTGAAAGATTTTTTTGATGTCGGTGCCGCAGATGCCGCAGGCCGCGACTTTGATGAGCACTTCGCCATCGCCAACTTCGGGTACGGGGACATCCTCGACGCGGACGATGCCTTTGTCACGGAAGACACCAGCGCGCATGGTTTTCGGGATGTGCCCGACCGAGTTCAGCGTCTCCGATGCGGTTCCGATGCTGCTCATGTCGCCGAGACCTCTTCTATTTTCGGAGGAGCGAAGCGCGTCCAGTTTTGTGAGATCGCATAAATATAGCGATCTAAGAAGTCAGCCAAAGATTTTCCGGCGGCGCGGCTCTGCCGTCCAAATTGAATCAACAAGGGAATGCGGTAAGGACTGAGGCCAACTTCTTTGAGCAGGCCGCCCATTTTCAGATGGCCGTGGGAATCGAGTATGCGACCAAAATCAACGGGCAGATCTTCATCCGCGGCGTCGCTGATGGCGCGAACCATGACGGCCGGGACATTGCGTTGCGCCGCAGCCGCTAGAATATAAGTTGATTCCATCTCCACGACACTTCCCTTTTGGCGCAGGTCTTCCTTCGCTTCGGCGGTCGCTACGATTTTCTCAGATGTGAGGGAGACATTCACGGGCTTTGCGCCGTAGGTAACGGCAAGATCGAGGAGTGCTGCGTCACTTGTGGCCTGGTAACCTTGGTCCAGAGTTTCTGTCGTGTGCGCTACAACTACGTCCCCTGGCTTCAAAGTGGTGTCAAGGGATCCAGCAAGGCCGGAAGAGATGCAGACATCGTGAATTTCAAGCGGGATGGAGAGCATCGATTTGGCGGCATTCTCTCCGCCGATACCGGTGAGAAGGACCGTTACTTCGTTCGGGCCGATGTTGGCTTTGAAAAGGTCGAATTCGCGGCGGCGCTCCCAATTCTCAAATTCGTAGGGCACAAAGGGATGGCGAGAGGACCACTGCGAGAACTCGGCTTTGATGGCGAAAGTGACTAGGATGCGCATAATGCTGTAAATCTATGATGCCCGACCAAAACTCAAAGCTACAACTTGCTTATCTGTTGAAGCTTAGCGGGGCCCTTCCAGTATAAACAAGCCCCGCCCCTACAACTGATTCTCGAGCAAGCAAGAATAGGACGATCCCGTCTGGCCTCGTTCTACGCCGCGGCGCGCAGCATTTTCTTGGCGCGGCTGGGCTTAACGTAGCCGTTCGCTTCGTACCAGCGAACCGCTCGCTCCAGTGCAGCCGCTACCGACCCCGGCTTAAAACCTAGTTCTCGCTGCGCCCGTGTGCAATCTACGAACATCATGTGCTGCGCGATCTTCACGCCCTCGACGGGAATTTGCGGCTCTCTTCCGATGAGCCGCGAGAACGCCGTATTCATGTAGGCTACACCTAAAGCCAGCCCGTGAGGAATTTTCAGCGATGGAGCAGGCAGGCCCGTTATTTTGGCCAGCGTGTCCAGCATCGCTTTAAGCGTCAAGTTTTCGGCGCCGAGAAGATAGCGTTCGCCCACTTTCCCTTTTTCCGCGACGAGCAAATGCCCCGCCGCGCACTCTTCCGCGCCAACAAAATTCAAGCCGGTCTCGACGTATCCGGGCATTTTTCCGTTTAGAAAGTCGAGGATGATTTTCCCTGTTGGCGTGGGCTTCCAATCGCCTGGTCCGACGGGAGTGGTGGGCATGGCTACAATGAGCGGCAGACCTTGTTTTGCCGCGTTGAGTGCTTCTCGCTCAGCCATCCATTTCGAGCGCTTGTAGTGGCCGACCATTTCTTCGAGCTTGGCGTCCGTGGCTTCGGTTGGCAATTCGGGACGATCGACGGCGATCGTGGCGACCGTACTGGTGTAAATAAATTTTTCTACGCCGGCACACTTCGCGGCTTCGAGCAAATTCTTCGTCCCACCGACATTTGAATCGTAAATGTCGCGCGATTTTTTGGCCCAGAGTCGATAGTCAGCCGCCACGTGAAAAACGGTCTTTACGCCGGCCAGGGCACGATCGAGAGAAGCGGCGTCCCGCAAATCGCCGGTCATGTATTCAAGAGAAAGGTCTCCCACGGCGCGGTTGGTGCTGGAAGCTCGCATCAGGACGCGGACCGAATCGCCACGCGCGACCAGCTGGCGCGCGACGTGGCTGCCGAGAAAGCCGGACGCACCTGTGACCAGCGTGGTCATCCGACTTCGGCGCCTTCCTCAAAATCGCCTGGCGGTGAATCCGGAAGAGGCTGGCGATCGATTTGACGAGTACCTCGCGAGGCCGCGGGCAGTGACGCGGATTCGACCAAGTCCGATAGCAGCGCCCATCGCCGGCTCAGCAAGCGACGGCGAAGTTGCTTGACCGTCTTCTCAAGCTCCGGCGAAAGTGCCGCACGGGTGATCAAGGATCCGTCCACGTCGAGTTGGCGAATTTCCGCGTGGAGTTGCTCTAGCTCGCCCGGGGCTGTGTGAGGGTGCGTCATCAAAAGTGCGCAAGTGAGAAAACCTGCCAGCCTAGCCATGCGAATGGCTTCCAGTCCGACGCGGAATGCGCCTTCAAGAGCATTGCGCTGGTCGTGCGACGGCGCAAGGCCATCGAAACGGACTGTGAAATAAAAACGATTAGATGGCTGAAATTCGTGAAGGCGCCGTTTCAACAAGGCGCCGGAAGTCTCCAGGAAGACGCTGCGCCCGGAGGCCGCCAGAGCGTTGGTGAAACGAGCGATCTCGGGAGAATCCAGCGGCTCGCTTCCGGAAATCCAAAGGATGGGTGAACGGTATCGAGAAACGAGGGTTCTGGATTCCGAAGAGTCTTCAACCGCCTGCTGGGTGCCAGTGGAAAATCTGGCTGAAGAAGTCTGGAAATTAGCCTCCGGGGAAAGCTGCAAGATCGGGGGATAGCCCTGCTTGTTGCCAAACGCGCGGGCAGCCAGGGCAAGGGTTAGATCCGCGGTGAGCCGCAGAGAAAACGTCATCGCGGGCTCTAGAACCCGCTCCGCAGCCGGAATTCGGCTGGCTGGAATTTCATGGCGCAATATTCGTGCGGCCCTTGCAGCTGATTACGGAAGCGCGCGAGCGCGTAGAGCGGGAATGAATTGCGGTAGAGGTGATACTTCAAATAAAAAACGCCAGGAAATCCGGTGCCAGTAAACTCGGCTTCGCTCCACGAGCCATCTGTATTTTGCTGGTGGACGAGATAAGAGACGGCTTTTTGAACTGCAGAATCATTCGGTTGCGCACCCGCAAGTAACCCAATCAATCCCCAGGCCGTTTGTGAAGCGGTGCTATTGCCCTGCCCCTTGGTGGCGGGATCGGTATAGCTCCACAGGGATTCGCCGAAACTGCCGTCAGCTTTCTGAACGTCGCGCAGCCAGCTCACCGCGCGCTGGCAAAATTCTTTGGCCGTAAGCGAAACCGTTTCGAGGGCGCGCAACGCGCCGCTGGTGCCGTACACGTAATTCACGCCCCAGCGCCCAAACCAGGAGCCGTCTTCGCATTGATCCCTGAGCAAAGACTTCACGCCGCGCTGAATAGCGGGATGCTCCGGCGGCCAGCCGAAACGGCCGAGGCACTCAATAACGCGAGCCGTCACGTCCGCTGTCGATGGATCGATCATGGCGTTGTGGTCGGCAAAGGGAATGTTGCACAGAAGTTTGCGGTCGTTGTCGCGGTCGAAGGCGCCCCAGCCGCCGTCTTTATTTTGCATGCTCAACAGCCACTGAAGGCCAAGACGAATGGCCGTTTCCATGCGCTCGGGATTGGGATGTTTCACACGCTGCAGCGCCATCAAAACAAATGCAGTGTCGTCCACGTCCGGAAAAAAATCGTTACGAAATTCGAACGCCCAACCTCCCGGCTCGGCGTCTTTATTCTTGAATTGCCAATCGCCGGGACCGAGAACCTGCTTCGAGAGCATCCAATCCGCGGCTTTCACAAGTGCGGGATGATCGGCGGGCAGCCCGGACTCTTCCAACGAGACCATGGCAATGCAAGTGTCCCAAACAGGGGACACGCACGGTTGCATGCGAATCGTGTCGCCCTCTTCGATCTCGAAACGCGAAAATTCGCGAATCTCGCGAGAGGTGATCGGATCGTCCGGACCGTGACCGAGCGCCACTAGCGCGAAAATCGAATTCATCATCGCGGGATAGATGGCGGCGAGGCCTTCGCTGCGCTCCATGTGCGCGAGCATCCAGGCTTTCGCTTCGCGAAGCGCGCGGTTGCGAAGGGGTTTCCAGGGAAGTCTTTCGTAGAGCTTCAAGCCGCGATCGATGGCCAGGAAAACGTTGCGCCAGGAGATGAGCTGCTTGCTCCAGTCAAAAGCGGCGGCTTTGTGGGAGATGTCTTTGAAAAGCTCGTCGACACGCGCGCGCTCCGGCAAACGCCAATCCGGCCGCAGCGCGGAAAGTATCGCCATGGGGATGACGATACCGCGCGTCCATGACGACATTTCGTAGATGTTCAGGTAAAACCAGGTTGGCAAGAGCAGCAGTTCTGGCGGAATCGAGGGAACAAGCTCCCAGCCAACCGCGCCGATCAGCGCGAGATAAAAGCGTACATAAGAATTTGTAAGCTCCAGGCCGCCAAGACGGTGCACCGTTTCGCGCGCTTGGGCCATGTGCGGCGCGTCGGTGTCATCGCCAGCGAGCTTCAGAGCAAAATATGCCTTGCAGGTTGCATTGAGATCGGAAGGCCCGCCGGGGAAAATATTCCAGCCGCCATCGGGCAATTGGCGCCGACGAACGTAGTTGGCGAGCTTGGCGATGCGAGCGGGATCGGCCTTGCCGAGCACATAAAGGTAATAAATGTAATCGGATTCGAGGGTGGTGTCGGCTTCGAGTTCGCCGAGCCAGTAGCCCTCCTCGGCTTGCAGCGAGAGGAGGTGATTCGCACCGTTTTCGATGGCCTGTTCGAGCGAACCAGACAGGTCTTTCTCAAGCCAAAGAGGCGGTATGGCAGGGGCAGGTCTATCCAGTCCTATGCGTGTACCTGTCGCCAAAACTAGTCCCCCAAGTAAAGTCTAAATCCAGGCTCAACTGAGCTAACTGCTGTGTTCCTAGTCACTTCCCACAACGCCCGGCACGAGCGCCAAGCCTATCGGTCACCGAGTAACACAAGTACCACTCAATTATCGCCGTCTTGCGGCACTGGGTCAACTTCTAAGATGCAGAAGCGTTACAGAATCGTTGTCAGAGGGTGATACTTGGCGGGGCCTGCAACGCCCGCTCGATAAGTACGTAAAGGGGCTCGGGCAAAGCTTCCCCCTCGCGCTGCGAGACGGAGGGCTTGGTGCGCAGCAAATTGGCGGGAAGCTTGATCCAAGATGGAGCGGCGGCAGGTTCATCCATTGAGCCCCGGAGAACGAGTGCATCGGCGCGGTCGAGCGCAACGCGAGCGGACTCTTTGAAATCTTCGCGGGCTGGATCGATTACGGCAAAATAGAGACTTGGTTTCAAGAATTGCAGAAGAGAATTGCTTTCTAGAATCAGCGGAGGAGAATCTTCTCCAGTTACCGTGAGGGATTGTTTCAGGGCATCTCGCATCAGCGGCAACCCCTCGGCGAGAAAACCCTGCTTCGTTCTCAACCAGAACGACCGCTTCGCGCCTGCGGCCAAAAATCTGGCGCTGTCCGTGCCTGATTGCGGCTTCGCTTCCCATTCGATGGCGCAAATGTGTTCTTCGGGAGCGCAGTCGCAGTTGTTGCCGTTCTGCGCGCAGACGCCGTGGCCGTACTGCGTGATTTTTCCCGCGATCCAGTTGGCTTGCGGGAAAGTGCTGATGATGTCGCACACCAGTTGCGTTTTGCCGATGCTGCGGGTGTGTCCGCCAACTACGATTACGCGCCAGCGAGGAGCTGTGCTCACGTCACTTCCTTTTTAGTCTGGCCTTTTCGTTTGGCTTTCCAGTTTGGCTTCCAACTCTTTGATGCGCGCGGCCAGCTCCGGTAGACGCGCCTGCCAGGCGAACTGTTCTTTGAATTTCTCGAGCGGGCGGGCGGGAGTTCCCCAGACAGTTTCCCCGCCGCGAACTGTTTTGCCTCCGAGAACACCGGATTGTCCTCCAATGATTGCGCCGTCTTCCAGATAACATTGCTCTCCAAAGCCGGCCTGGCCGCCGACGACCACATGCTTGCCGAAATCGCAGGAGCCGGAGAGTCCGACTTGCGCTGCCATCACAGTGTGTGCGCCGATCTGGCAGTTGTGGCCGATGTGCACGAGATTGTCCAGTTTAACGCCTTCGGCGATGCGCGTGTCGTCGAGCGAGCCGCGATCGATGGTCGTGTTTGCGCCGATCTCGACGTCGTCCGCGATCTCCACGATTCCCGCTTGCGGAAACTTCCAGTAACGGCCTTCGCCCTGCGCGTAGCCGAAGCCGTCGGCACCGATGACGGCCCCGGAGTGAATTTCCACGCGATGGCCAATTCGAACGCCTGCGTAGAGCGTCACACGCGGATGAATGCGACAGTCATCGCCGATCCAGCAGCCCCCGCCGATTACGCTGTGCGCGCCGATTTGCGTACCTTCGCCGACGTGAGCGTCTTCGCCAATCACGGCAAACGGCCCGATGCCTGCGCTGGCGCTGACTCTCGCCAGCGGCGCCACGATCGCCGTCGGATGAATTCCGGTTGCGATGGGACTCTTCCCAAGGATTAGCGCGGCTGCTTTGGCGAACGCCAGTCTTGGTTGCGAACTTCGCAGAACGGTCTTCCCGGGCAACGCAATATTTTCAGCGACAATCACGCAGAGCGCTGCCGATGCCGCGGCGCGCTCCGCATGTTTGGCTTTCTCGACATAGATGAGATCGTGCGGGCCGGCGCGCTCGGGCGCCGCAACCCCGCGCAACTCGAGGGCGCCGTCGCCTTCCAGCTTTGCGTCAACTGCTTCTGCCAACGACTTCGCCGTTTGGATCATCGAAAACCTCTCTCAAAAATCATACAGCGCGGGCTCGCCTTTGGGCCTGGTCTTCCAGCGCTTGTGGACCCAAACCCATTGATCCGGGTGCTTGCGAATAATCTCTTCGATTACTTTGGCAAACCGCTGGGTATTTTCAAAGACGTCGCGCTCGGTGTCACCGGTTCGAATGAGTTCCACGGGGGGTTCGAACCGCAGGCGATATTTTTGGATCATCTCATCCCAGTAGGCGTAGCCCGGCACGACGGCCGCGCCGGTGTGCAGAGACACGCGCGCGAGGCCAGTTGTTGTACAAGCGAGCTTGCCGAAGAAATCGACGAAGGCGCCTTCCGCTGGTAGCGTGTTCTGATCAGCGAGAATGCCAACAGTTCCGGACTCTTTCAGAATCTTCAGCAAGACGCGGGCAGATTCGTTTTTGAAAATGGGCTGATTTCCTGAGGCGCAGCGGTACTGGTTGACGAGTGCGTCGAGGAGCTTGTTGTCGAGAGGCCGCGCCATGTAATGCAGCGGATAGCCGTAGAGCGCGTGTGCGAAGGAGGAAAGCTCCCAGGCGCCGATGTGGCCCGTTAGATAGAGGACTCCCTTGCCGCGACGATGTCCTTCCAGAAAATTTTCATGCCCCTCGAGAATCACGACGTCTTCAATATTTTCTTTCGTGAGCCGCGGCAATCGTGCAAATTCCGCGGCCATCCAGCCGAGATTGCGAACCATTTTGCGTGTTACTTCTTTGCGCTGCGCGTCGGTCCAATCCGGAAAGGCCAGGCGCAGGTTAAACTCCGCAGTCTTTCGCAACTTTGGCTGCAAGGATAAGAGCAGACTCGTCGTGGATGCCGCAAAGCTACGCGCGATGCCTCGCGGCAGAGCGCCAAGCGTTTTCAATATCAGCCAAACGGGGGCGTATTCGAGCCATTCCTTCATTGTGTTCAAGGGCGGCCGCGCGGCGGCCGACGCGCGACAGTATGCAAGAGGTAGCCGCTTCGAAGATAGACTTTCAATGCTAGACTTTCCCTTCCGTGAGCGAATCGCCTACTGCCATCGCTGAGAAACCGCAGTCCAACTCTGTGGCCCGCATCGGCTGGGCCATTCTTATCTTCGCCACACTGTGCGTCTGTTACTTCAGCCATCTGGGAGCCATCGGATTTGTTGGCCCCGACGAACCGCGCTACGCGTGGATTGCGCGCGACATGACCGAAACGGGCGATTGGGTCACACCACGACTCTACGGGAAGCCGTGGTTCGAGAAGCCGCCGCTTTTTTATTGGGGCGCCGCAGTTTGCTTCAAACTTTTTGGCGTGAGCGAGACCGCAGCACGTTTGCCGAGTGCGATTTCTGCCCTGCTTGCAACTCTCGCGCTGGCGTGGCTGGCATTGCGTCTCTACGGTGCTGAAACCGCGCGCTGGCTGTTGCTGCTTCTCCCCACGACGGTCGGCATGATCGGGTTTTCGCACGCCGCCGCCACCGACATGCCTTTCAGCGGCATGCTCATCATCGCGATGGTCTGCGCCGCCGTCGTCCTCGGCCTCACTCGCGACGAGAACACTCCCATACTCCCACGCACGCCATGGCTCGCCCTAATCCTCTTCGGCTTTTTCCTGGGCTTAGCCGTTCTTGCGAAGGGCCCCGCCGCAATCATTCTCAGCGGCGGCGCCGTTTTCTTCTGGGCGCTCTTCACGAAGTGCTGGCGTGACGGATTCCGCCTATTTCATCCCGCAGCCATCGCAGCTTTCTGCCTAACGGCACTGCCTTGGTACATCCTTTGCGCCCGCCGCAATCCCGATTTCTTCCGCATCTTCATCATCGAGCACAATTTCAAACGCTTCCTCACCCCCGAATTCCAGCACATCCATCCCTTCTGGTTCTACGTTCCTGTGATCATACTTGCTGTATTGCCATGGACTGGGAGCGCTGCGCGCCTGAAATTAACCACGAAAGCCCCGTCAGAACCTGGCGATTGGTTGAATTCGCCAAGTCTTTTCTTCGGTTGCTGGGTCATGTTCCCAATTGTGTTCTTCACCCTCTCCAAGTCGAAGCTGCCGGGTTATATTTTGCCGACAATCCCCGCTCTCGGACTCTTGATGGCGCAAAACGTTTCACTCTGTATACGGGGAATCATCCCGGGTGATCGATGGATTAGAATCACCAGCGGAACCACATTTATCGTTCTTGGAATACTAGGCATCGTGCAGATCGAGGGAACTGACTTGATCTGGCCAGCTCTCGCGGTCGCCACTGGCGGATTTGCAATCCTGGTTATAAGAGATTTGCGATTCGGACTCTCACTTGGCGTAAGCGCTCTAATCATAGCCATCGCTTCTTCCTTGACGGGAAACACGGGAGCTGTCTTGGACCAGCGTTATTCGGCGCGTAGTGCAGCCGAGGCCGCACGAATTGTCTGGAACAATTATTCTCCTGACAGATCGTCCACTTACAAACTTACGCGATCATTTCAGTACGGCCTGAATTTTTATTTTCACCGCGAACTCCCCGAGTGGACGCCAGATGGGACTGCTCCAGGCTGGGTGTTTGCGCTTGCCAAAGATGAAGGTGAACTGCGGAACCGAGGGCTAACTTGCCCGTTCAACGCTCTCAGACACGCCGTAATTGTGTGTGAAAACGGGGGCCTAACGATTGGGCGCTCCAGTGGCGGGCAATCTAAGTAAGAAGAAGCTAACCACACGGTTTTCATAATCGCGCTTATCGGCGTCATCCATAGACACAAAGTTGCCGTGCGGAATGATCTGCTGATCGCGCGGCTCCGGCGCCTTCATAAACATCTGGCGCGTAATATCGGCAAGTTCGGGGTCATCGGAAGGCTCGATGAACAGTTTTGGCACTCCCGCCAGCGTATTCAGCTTTTTTGAGAGCGGCGGATCCTCGCGATACTTGTAATTCAACCACGTAAAACTGAATGCCGCGGAGCGAGCCATCAGTGGAAATCCGCCGAGACCGGTGCGTTCCACGCCGATTTTCACCATTTGTTGCGGCTCGTCGTAGACCGAGTCCAGCACAATGGCCTTGATGCGGTGATCGTTCTCCGCCTCGCGCAACGCAGCGTAGGCGCCCAAATTGTAGCCCCACAATCCAATGCGGCCGGGATCGACGTCGTTGCGCGCCGCCACGGTGTCCACGGCCGCGCGCACTTCGTCTGCTTCGCGATAGCCAAAAGTGGTAATTCCCTGATTCCCGCCGTGCGCCGCAAAGTCAAAGACAAACACGTTGTACTGGTGATCCTGCAGAGCCGAAACCAGCGTCAAAAGTTCGCCGCGGCTCGATCCATAGCCATGGCACAGAATAATGGTCGGCGCGCCGCGCAAGCCCGGGAAAAACCAGCCGTGCCGGGTGCCCATTCCCGGAACCGTGAAGTCCACCAGGTCCGGCTTACCCGGAAAGCTCTCCATATCGATTTCGCTGCTGGTGCGCTGTGGCTTGACGATGCGGTAGACAAGGAATCCCGCAATGGCGACAGTCGCGAGCACGGCAAAGAAAATCAGCGCAAGAACGGCCGTAAAAAGTTTTGCATACCACTTGGTTGGATAACGCAGTTCGTAGAGGATCGACATTCTTAGTCTGTGTAATGACGCGGCCAGCGCCGCCGGTTTTCACTCCTCACAAAAAAAACATCACTGGCGCGATGTTAGCACACCTTTTCCGCACCACTTCCGGAAGCCTGCGCCCGTTGTGTCGGAATTGTATCGTCGTGCCGCTGTGGCTTGTTTGTCCGGCCACCGATTCGGCTATCATAGAGCTTGCGGTCAGGGACCGCGTGGCAGTCCTCTTTTATCCATGAATATTGTCGACTTGCGCCAGACGACGGTCCGCCAACTTGAGCCGCTCCTTGAAGAGGAAGCGCGGCACTGGCGCGATGAACTCCATTGGGACTACCGCGGCGCCCTGGAATTGATCAAACGATTCATGGACGCTCACGCCCTCGCGGGATGTGTCGCCTTCGAAAATGGCAGCGCCGCGGGTTACTCCTTCTATGTTCTGGAAGAACAGAAAGGCCTGATCGGCGGCCTCTATGTATCCGCCAAATTTTCGCAAGCTACCATCGGACAGCGGCTGCTCGACGAGATGCTCTTCTCCATGCGCGCGATTCCGCAACTTTCGCGCATCGAAGCGCAGCTCATGCCCTTCAGCGGACCAGTGGAAGTGCCGCTGAGCGAACAGGGCTTTCGCCTCTACTCCCGCCAATTCATGCTCCAGGATTTGCAGAAGCTGCCCGAAGCCAAGGCCGGAGCCTCCACCGGAATGCGCCTGGACCGCTGGAATGACCGCTATTTCGAGCCCTGCGCCAAGTTGATTTATCTGGCGTACGCAAACCACATCGACGGCGAAATCAACGATCAGTATCGCAGCCGCTCCGGCGCGCTGAAGTTTTTGAAGAACATCATTCTGTTGCCGGGCTGTGGCCACTTTGTAGCCGGTGCCTCTTTTGTGCTCCGCGAGCCGGGCAGTGACGAACTCGTTGCGGCAGTCCTCACCAGTGAAGTCTCGCCGGGAGTCGGCCATACCACGCAAGTCTGCGTGCTCCCCGGTTACCAGGGAAATGGCATCGGCCGCATGCTGATGCAGACTTCCGCCGAAACGCTGCGCAGCATGAAATTTAAGGAATTAACGCTGACGGTCACTTCGGAGAATTACGGCGCCGTTCAGTTGTATGAAAAGCTGGGGTTCACGACGATTCGAACGTTTACCGCTGGCGTCTGGCCGCGCTAAAAACTCTCTGAAAACGCGTCACTTCTTGCCGCGGTCCTTCAATAGATTCTTCAGCTCGGACATGAATTCCTGCACATCCTTGAAGTCCATGTAAACCGAGGCAAAGCGCACGTAAGCGACCTTGTCGAGCTTTTTCAGCCGGTGCATGATCATTTCGCCGATCTCTGTCGTGGTGAGCTCGCGCTCCGTCGCTTCGTGAACCACGCTCTCGATTTCATCCACAATACCTTCGAGCTTCGGCGTGGCCACGGGCCGCTTCTCGCAAGCCTTCAACAATCCCTGCAAAATCTTTTGCCGTTCGAAACGCTCGCGCCTTCCATCCTTCTTGATCACCATGTAAGGAATTTCGTCGATGCGCTCGTAGGTCGTAAACCGTCGGCTGCACTTTAAGCACTCCCGCCGCCGCCGAATCGTGTCTCCGGCGCGGCCCTCGCGCGAGTCAATCACCTTGTCGTCCAGATGCGCGCAAAATGGACACTTCACTCAGGCATCTCCTTCATTCTTCCTTCACAAGAACTAGGTACTTTCACTTTTCAGTTCTTCTTTCTCTTGCCGCGCTATCTCTCGTAGCTTCCCCGGTGAGAAACCCTCGCGCAGCAGCAACGGCACGCCCGCAAGACTACACGCGGCAAAGGAAATCAGCCAGAGGACAATTGCCGCGGCTGCCGCGGGTTCCTTTTCGACTCCAAGAACGGCCGTGTAAGCCAGGAATGTTGCTACCTGCGCCCCTCCGCCCACTCCTGGCAATTGCACAGCGGAACCGGCCAGCGTAAACGCGAGAACGAGCATGGCATCTCCCAAGTTGATCTTTCCTAGCGTGCCGCCAAACGCGCGGGAAACCCAAAGATAAACCAGAAGCACCAGAAACCAGTGGGCTGCTGAGTAAAACAACGCAAGCGCCAGTTCGCCACCCGAGCGAATCGCCTGCACGCCTCGTGCGAGCCCAAGCAATATGCGCGCAACTACCGCGCGCCATCCATGCGCAGCATGCCAGCCCTGGAGACTCCGCTCAAGAAGCGCGGTTCCGTGCAAACGTAGGTAAACCAGGAATGCGATTGCTCCCAGAACGCCTGCGGAAAAAAACGTGCCTGTCGTTTTCGCGGCAGCTTGAAGTGTGCCTGCCTGCTCGCCAACTCGTGCGTGCGACTTGAAAAGCAGCAATCCGATCGCCGCAATGACTGCCATACTCGCTAAATCGAAGATCCGTTCCAAAACATAGATACCGAACATGTCCGCGACAGGAAGCTTCTCTTTGCGCGCCAAAAGAACGGGCCGTACCGGCTCTCCCGCGCGCCCGAGCAAGAAAACGGCGGAGAAGCCAGCCAGCGTCATGGAATAGATCGGCCAAAAACGCGACGGGCCCAGATTTCCCTGAAAAACTTTCCACCGCAAGGCACGGAGCGCGTAGCAAAAGTAAATCGCTACAATAGAAAGAATCAGGAGGTAAGGATTCGCGCCGCGGACAGCGCGAAGCAGCTTTTCCCCGCTGAAATCCTGCAGATGGATGAAGCCTCTGGAAAAATAGATAACGAGCGCAAGGACAACGAGTACTGCCAGAGCGATGAGCAGCTTCCTCGACGATGAACGCATGAACTTGTCAGACTAACGGTCGCAAACACGGGCGTCAAGGCGACCCGCCGGAATGATTTGAGGCAGTTTTATTTTGGAGCGAAGTGCCGCGGATCGCGCAGCAAAACGAGCGCCGTGCGGCCATAACCGTCCTCCACATTGCTCTGGTGGGCCTGATAATCCGCCGTGAGCGCGCGCCGCAACTCCGGCAGCGCGTGGTATGGCACGGAGGGATAGAGGTGATGTTCGAGGTGGTAATTCACATTCGACCAAAGAAACTCGATCAGTGGATGAGTGACGATGGACCGCGCGTTGGTCCATTCGCTGCCCTCAGTGACGTCGTGATGTTCCGTCACGCTACGTAAGACTGAAGCCGCGTACAGGCCAGTGACCATGGGAGCGATCACGAACAGCAAGTAGCGCGGCCATCCTAAAACAGAAGCCATTGCCGCATGCAGAAAAACAGCACCGGCCAGCTCCAAAACGATTCTTCGCCGCACTCCGGCGGGCATTTTCTTTTGCAAACCGTAAGCGTTCACGCCGATTTGTGCAAACGCAGGGATCAAAAAGTACGCCCAGCCAGGCACACCCCGAACTACTCGATCAAAAAACTGGAACTCCGGGTCTTGAGGCGTGTGCGCGTAATGATGGTGATCGAGATGAAAGCGCCGGTGCGCCTCCGCGGAGATTCCCGCGAGCGCCAGCGTGAACCACGTGAAGAAGTTGTTGAGTCGCCGGTTCCTCGAGATTAAGTCGTGCGTGCCCTCGTGTCCCTGCACCAGCAAATCGTGGAACGGCCCGAAGCCAATCACAAACAAGCCGACCGCGGTAAACCACCACCGGTGAAAATAAATTGCCAATGCGGCCATGCCAATCCAGAGGACAAGGTCCAGAAATATCCGCGGAATGGAGCGATACGGCTTGGCGCTCAGGTTCTGCGCCAGTGCATCGACTTGGGAATAAACTGCCATGACATTTTTCGACTAGAAGCGTCCTGCTGACCTTCCCTTGAGATTACTGCGATTTGCCACGGCTTCGCACCAGAAACTCCAGAAACAGCGCCCCAAATAGCAAGTCCACGAGAGATGGAATGACAAGATCCATGGGAATTTCTTGCGCAAGCGCGTGTCCTAAGAACACGAGAAACACGAGCGGCTTCCCGATCACGCCAAGCTTCACCAGATCGCGGTTGCGCGAGAGATCGCGGCTCACCCAGTAATAACCCAAACCAAACACAAACAGGCACGAGGCTAATAATTGCAAGCTGATCGTGTCCGGCGGACCAGGAAATCCCATCACCTGACGAAACCTCGCACTGGTCAGGAGAAACAGCACGGCGCCGGCGGAGAGCGTGTTCCAAACAGCCGCCGCAAGAAAGAGCAATCGGTCATAGCGCGCTCGCGAGCCCGCGGTCGCATACGCTGCTTCACTAGCCATCGCTTGCACCAAGGAATCGCAAAACGCGTGCGCTTACGTCTTCCGCAAGATTGAGCGCCATCCAATGTCCAGCCCGAGGAACTATCTCGAGGTTCGCGCCTGGAACCATTTCCGCGAGCTTCCTCGCGTGCGCAGCAGGAAAATGTTTGTCGCGCTCCGCCCATAAAAACAATGACGGCGTTCGGATGCTCGAATAGAGCTGCTTCAATCGTGGCAAGGTTCCTTGATAGCCGGCGCACATGCGCACCACAAAATCTCTAACTTCTGGGCGCTGAAAGCTTTCCCATAAATCGCGGCGTAACTCCCCGCTAATTTTGTAGCCAGGTGGCAAAAACGTTCGAATCGCTCGAAAAAAGACCGCGCGCGGCATGCGCCCCAGCAAAACTCGGTTCCAGCCGAATTTTCTGAGCAGCGCAATCTCCCACGACGTCTTTTCATCCCAGATCACGAGAGAATTCATCACGACCAGTTTGCAGGTTCGACGCGGATGTTCGGCCGCAAAAGCGAGTGCAGGCTGTCCGCCCATATCGTGCCCGATGATCGCGGCCTTTTCGATTTTCCAGCCATCCATCAGCGTGTGCAGCCGCCGCGCGAAATCAAACGGCGTCGCTCCGCCGCTCCACGCTTCGCTGTACCCCATTCCGGGCCAATCAAACGCCATCACTTCGTAATGCGCAGCAAGCCGCGGCGCGAGCTCTGACCAAACTTGGAGATTATCTGGATATCCGTGAAGGAGAATCACTGGCGGCCCGCTCCCCAGGCGCGCGACGCGCAAGTTGCGTCCGCCGTGAGTTTCGGTGGTCGTCGCGAGCATCAGGCGAAATCCTCTTGCAAACAATCCGCCACGAGCACTCCAGAAATCGCGCAAAAGCTCACCCACTGGCCCGGGTGCGTCGCACTGCCCGCCAGATAAAGTCCGCGTATGTCCGGACTGCGGTGCGCCAGTCTTCCCTCGCGCATGAATTTCGCCGTCATCACCGGGTTCATGCTGTCTCGCGCGAGCGAATATTCGGCTCCCCATTCCGCCGGCGTGCGCCGCGCAAGCACGCGATATTCGGCAGTTCCCTCCTGCCACCATTTTTCTTCCAACAATTTGTCCAGGTACTCGGCCTGTCCAGCCGGTCCGATGCTCTGCGCCTTTACATGGTCCATCGGGCCGAGCAGCCTCGCCGGGTACCACTCGCCTTGTTTCTCCCCCGGATTCATCACGCCGGGCCGAATCATTAATCGACAGCGTTCTTCGCCGCCTGGGAGCAAAAATCGCAAGTACGGCGCTTCCATCTTTCCCTTCACCGCGAGGTACGCGCACACGCCCGGCGATTGCAGCGGAAGTTTTTCGCAACGTTGTTGGCTTGCGCTTTCCTTGTGATCAAGCAACTCTAAGTACGTGGCGATCCCGCAATCGGAAACCACCGCATCGGCAAAAAATCGTTCTCCCTCGGTAGATTCCACTCCCGTCACTCGGTCGCCTTCCGTACAGATCGTCTTCGCTTTTGTGCGGTATCTGAATTCCACGCCAGCCGCTGTTGCGGCTCTTGCCAAAACTTCGGGAATCGCTCGAATCCCGTCTTTCGGATAGAAACATCCGACGGAATGCACCAATGCCGGAACAAACGCCAAGGGACTCGGCGCTTCCTCCGGACGCTGTCCCGCGACACGCGTCCATATCGAAAGCGCATCCACCACCGGCTGTGGCAGCCGCGAAGCTCGCAAAACCGATTGCAGCGACTGCAAAAGAAACCCCGCGTGACGCCACCGTCCGCCGCCGAGCATCGACATCGGTCCAGGCGCTGAGCCGTAAAGCAAGGGACGCAGCGAGGCCTCGATCGCTCCCGTCTTGCCCACGAAGCGGAGATAGAGTTCCCCGCTTCCCGCCCAAGTGCGGTCGAGTTCCCTTGCTGTCGTGGCGTCGCTCGAATAAATGTTGACGGTAGGACGCCCCGGTGAAGCCACGCTGTAAACATGATCGATCGGTCGCAACTCGATGTGCTCGCTGAGTTTCAATCCGACGGATGCAAACGCCCATTCCAAGCCAGGCCTGTCCAGCAAAATGTACGGCCCTGCATCGAACGAAAACCCCTCATACACGTTTCCCGAAGCCAAGCCGCCGGCCTCGGCACGCGCTTCCAGTACCTGAACGCGGAATCCTTCCCGCGCCAGTCTCAACGCAGCGGTTAGCCCGCCCATCCCTGCGCCGATAACGACGACGTTCTTTTTCACTGGGAAGCAGCCTTGGCAGAGTGCTGCTTTCTCGCTCGAGGAAAATGCAAACCAAGAAGTCTGCGAAGCGCCCCGCGCAAAACGCGCTGGGAGAACGATACGCGCTGGAGCGGAGGAAACGCCCTCTCATCCATTTCCGGAACAAACAACGAGCCGCGCCCGCTCCCGAAAACGTACACCGGGTACGCCACAAAACTCAGCATCGTAGAAAACTCTGTTTCGTATGGTCCCCGCCAACGCTGCAACTTCTCATTCGTGCCGACAACTTCGGTGCGCTCCCGCGGATCACCGAACCAGTGGCAAGCCGCGCGCAAAATGTTTGTCTGCTCAGGTTCGTGGACTCCCATGTGCCGCGCCGCCACCAAATCCACGGCCAGCGCATCTTCGCCCGCGTACACCCTTCGAGGAGACTGCGGCCGCGGACAGCCCATCACTCCCACAAGTCCATCGGAAGCCTGGTCATACGCATCCAGCAAAACAAAATCCGGCGGAAACCCGTCCAACAGCATCATCAACGCCGTCTCGCGGTGCGCTTGCCGCTCCACAAAAAGAAATTCATCGCAACGTCCTCCCATCCACTCCAGATTGCCAATCGTGAGATACGCCATCTCAATCGGATGGCTGCGCATTTTCCCAAACGAAATCCGGAAGTCCGCCTCTTTCCAGCTTCGCGAAATCGTGTTCTGTGCCATCCCGCGGAAATACGCATGTGGTACCTGGTCGCTGGAGGCATCGACAATCGGCAGCCCGCATTCCTGCATTCCAAAATAAGCCCCCACTTCCGCGACGCTTCGGTGCTTGAAAAACTGATCGTAGATATTCGCGGATTCGACGATTACTGCATTCTCGCAGCCAAGCTCGCGCAGGAAGTTTGCAAGCTCCCGCAGCAATTCCGGATCGGTAATGATGGAGCGGTCCTTCCTCGCATATCCCAACATGAAGGATGGCTTGATGACGATCCTCAATTCCTCAGGCTGCTTTCCCAACGCTGCCGCACGCTGCTGCAGCTTTTCCGACAGCCCACTCTCGTCCAGCAAACGTCGGAAAACGCTGCATTTTTCCTCTGCGGTTTTTCCTTCCGCCGCAAACACCTGCCCGCCGCTTCCTATTTTGCTGTTCACAATTGTTTGCTTCCGCAAAGTCCGCGGCAAAAAATATTCGCCAACGTCCTCAATCTTCTTAGTCAGCGACTCTTCCGTCTCCCCCGCAACAAGCCTGTCCTTTTCGTCTAGCGCGTCGGCAAGAATTTCGAAAATCTGCGCGTGGCGGTCTTCGTCGTCCCGCACCCGCACAAAATCTTGCTCAAGGTCGCCCCCCAGCTCCGGCGCCACTTGCGCCAGCGCGATCATCCGGTCGTAACACAACCTGGCCGTCTTCTCCGCATCGACGTTGAAAACACAAAACTCTCGGAACGGTCCGTAGTTCAAGTATTTTCGAACATCTTCCGGGACCTTCCCAGTCAGCGCCCCGATCCACGTCACAAACGTGGCTCCAGCGCGAGAAAATGGCGCTTTCGACCACGGCACATGCTGCCGCACCGATCCAGCCCATCCACCCACCAGGCCGCCCATCTGTTGCGCAAACGCCTTCATCCGCAGCAACGGACCGCCGTATTTGAGCAGCGCCCCGCGAATGTAAATCGAGTGCATCTCCTCGTCGCGCCAAGCCCATATCAATGCATGCCGCATCAGCTCGCGAGCCGCAGGTGGAATAGGCATCGCCGAGAGCCGCTGCGTCATCAACTCTTCGCGGTACCCAACGCTAACCAACTCCTCGCGCTCCAGCGCCATCAGGCACAACCCGATTAACTCATCGCGCGGCCGGCCAGCGTACTTCGCTTCCCATGCCTTGAGCTCTTCTGCAAATTGTTCGAAAACAGCACCCACGAATGGAACCTCTTACCTCCCATATAGACACGAGTCTGCACAGCCGACAAGTCGCCGTCTAAGCACACGGAAGCTATGAATCATCCAGCATTTTCAGAGATTTCAATGACTTAGAAGAGCTTCGCGGCTGGTCCGAAACAGTGCCCCCCGCACTTTCGTCAGCGTACTGTCGTCAGCGTACGTCAGCGTACTTGTGTCCAGAGGCGGCTCTGAGTAAGATGCCCCCACTCGCGGTCGGTCGCCCGGGCCAGAACAACAGGGAACTTTTCGAGAGCAGTTTGCGTTCCATAGTTGCAGGCCGAAGTTGGCTCCATGCAACTTTTGGGGCAAACTGGTCACCGTAGCGGGTTTCGAGGCTGATGATACGTTGGAGCAGGACGCCCAACTGGTCCAGCAATGCCTCCAGGGCGACGGTTCGGCCTGGGAGGAACTTGTGCGCCGTCATACGCGTCGCATCTTCAACATTTGCTACAGGTTTACCGGCAATAGCACGGAAGCCGAAGACTTGTCGCAAGAGGTTTTCCTCCGGGTGTATAAAACGATTGGGAGCTATCGTTCAGCCTACGGCGGGTTTGCCACTTGGATGACCAGCGTGACGCGCAATCTTCTCATCGACCACTACCGGCGCACCAAGCGCGACCGCATCACGGACTCGCTCGAGGACTCTATGCCGGTCGTCGAGAACAAGGAATCGGCCGGACGCCGTCCCGATCAGCAGTTGCTGCTCGGCGAACTCAGTGCTCAGGTGCAGACCGCTCTGACCAAGCTTTCGCCGGAACTTCGCGAAGCCGTCATCCTGCGCGATTTGCAGCAGCTCGAATACAATGAGATTCGGACAGTTTTGGATGTACCCGAAGGCACCGTGAAATCTAGAATCAACCGCGGACGAATCGAACTCGCGCGCATCCTTCAACAAATGGGAGTGCGCCCGTCATGATTCGTTCCTTCACATTGGAATTTACTTGGGATCCAGCGCGGAGCATGTCATGACCTGGACTTGCGAAAATATCGAAGCACGGCTTAGCGACTATCTCGACGGACTCCTCAGCCCGGACGAGCGCCGCGAATTCGACGTTCATGCCAACTCCTGCGAAAACTGCGCGCAAATGGTCGCCAGCCTTTCTCAGATGGTGAGCGGCTTGCACTCTTTGGAGCAAATCGACACCCCGCCCCGGCTGGTTTATTCGATCCTGAATCAGACTCTCGGACCGCGCGAGGCCAAAAAAGGCTGGCGCAGCGCTTTCGGCTGGATCAGCGGTTTATCTTCTCCCCGATTCGCGTACAGTGCCATCTCGGTCGCTGCCACGCTGCTGATTCTTCTCACTGCTTCCGGCTTCTCGTTTCGCAAGCCGAAGCTCGCAGACCTTTCGCCCGCCACCGTTTACCGCAATGCAGACCGCCAGGCGCATCTTGTCTACGCGCGCAGCACCAAGTTTGTCAGCGATCTCCGCGTCGTGTATGAAATTCAGTCTCGCTTGAACAAAGACAACGAACTGCCCACGACGCCAGAGAGCACCGTTCCGCAATCCGCTCCTGGTAAAAATCCCGGCAGCACCGACGGCTCTAAGCCAACGACTCCGCGTCAGCAGAATCGTGCGAATGGCATCGGCAGAGAACTTGAAATTCTTGCCTCGGAAGTTCCGGCGGTCAGCGGCCAATTCTGCGGCCGGTTGCTTGGAAGGAGAACTCCATGAAGTGTGCCGTCCATTCTGAAGTGGACGCAACAGGATATTGCCGCAATTGCGGCAAGCCCATGTGCCCGGCTTGTATTCGGCCCGTGCGCGACGTTCTCTATTGCGAGGATTGCTTGGCCACCATTCTCGGTCATCCCGCGACGCCCGCCGCACAAGCTGCGCCAGCGGGAGTTCCGCAGCAAGCAGTCATTCCCGCGGTTCCTCCTCTCCCTTTCCCTCCGGGAGTTGGACCAAACCCCGTCCTGGCTTTCTTCTTGGGATTTTTGCCGGGCTTAGGCGCTTTCTATAACGAGCAGTACGGCAAAGGCATGATCCATCTCGCGATTTTTCTTTTGTTGTTCATCACTGGTGTAAACGGTCTGGACAACGGCGGTGCGGAAGCCGCGCTCTGGATTTGCATCGCCGCGCTCTGGGTTTACATGCCCATTGATGCGCTTCGTACCGCGCAGGCCAAGCGCGCCGGTTTACCCTTATCAGATCCGCTCGATAATTTCAGCAAACAGAAGCCCATTGGCCCAATCATATTGATTGGCGTTGGAATCCTGCTCTTGCTCAACAATTTTGAATGGTTTCAGTGGTACCGCATTGCCCGGTTCTGGCCCCTCGTTCTCATTGGCGTGGGGATTCTGATGTTTCGGAACCGCATCGACCGCCAGCCGTAGGAGGCTCCTTCGGGAGGTTGGATTCAGATGAGCGATCGCATTCGTTGCACCTGCCAGCGTTGCAGCATCCGCGGCCTCATGGGGCCCGTCGTGGTTGTTACTGTCGGCGTGCTTTTTCTGTTGGCGGAAATGCGCGGCGGCTACTTCGACTTTAGCAACACCTACCCGGTCATCCTCATTGTGATCGGGCTTATCAGTCTCGCCTCCGCTATGGCTTCAAGCGAGGGCCATGTTTCTTCGACGGCCCCCGTGCCGCCTGCCATTCCACCCGCTCCAAGCGTGCCGCCTCCTCCGTCGAGCCCGGCGCCCACCTCTTACCCAGGACAAGGACAATAATCCAATATGGCCAGGAGCCGCCAAGCCACCAGCAGAATCTTTCCAGGGCTCGTGCTTATAACCGTCGGATTTCTTCTCCTGCTCCACAACTATCGCGGTTTGGAGCTGGGAGATGTGCTGGTGCGCTGGTGGCCCCTCGCGCTCATCTTCCTAGGCTTAATTAAGCTCTACGACCGGACAGTCGCCAGCCGCTCCGCCGATCCCGGTTCCGCTCGCATCACCGGCGGAGAAATCTTACTGGTCGTCGGCATGATTGTGCTGCTGAGCTGCGTCGTCGCCATCGATATTGGCAAGCGTACCATCGGCGGAAAGCTTCCCGTTGAAATCTCCGGCGACGCCTACCCCTTCGACTTGGATGTCGCACCGAAACCTGTCCCTGCCAATGCCCGCATCGCCGTTCGCGGCATTCGTGGCAACATTACCGTGCGCGCCTCGGACGTGCCAGAAATTCGCGTCTCCGGCCAGAAGAATGTCCATGCCTGGAGCGAAAACGACGCTTCACGCCGCGCTGCCCCCGTTTCCGTTGAAATCGTTCAGAATGGCGATGGTTACGAAGTTCATCCCACCGGCGTGAACGCAGGCGACTCTCGCATCAGCGTTGACATGGAGATCCAAGTCCCCAAGATGGCCTCTGTCAATGTCCGGAACGAAAAGGGAGACATCACTGTTTCCGACATGGCCACGCCGGTCTCGGTAACCAGCGCAAATGGCGACGTCGAGGTCCGCGATACGGCCAGCGACGTGAATATCGAAATGCACAAGGGCGACGTCAAGGTTTCCGACACGAAAGGCGATATCAAGATTTCCGGCAAGGGCACCCAGGTCGACGTCGCGTCAGCCACGGGAAGCTTTACACTGGACGGCGAGTTCTACGGCCCCATCCGCGCTGACAAAGTCGCCAAAGGTCTTCGCTTTATCTCTCAGCGCACCGATCTCACGCTTACATCTCTCACCGGCCACATGGAAGTCAGCTCAGGCAATCTGGAAATCGTCGACGCCCCGGGAGATATCACGCTGCGCACGAATCGCTATTCCGTAACCATCGAAAACGCCACCGGCAAAGTAAAAGTAGACAACCGCGATGGCGACGTCGAGCTGCGCTTCTCTTCGCCGCCGAAGGCCGACATCGATGTCACCAATACCAACGCCAGTATCTCGCTTACTCTTCCCGAGTCCGCCAGTTTCAATATTCTCGCCGACTGCCACTCCTGCGACATCAATTCGGAATTTTCCGCGGACTCCCTGAAGAAAACTTCTGTGGAATCCGGCGATTCTCATCTCGAAGGAAAATACGGCACTGCCCGCGGCCCGAAAATCACCCTAAAAACCAGCTACGGCACACTCTCCATCAAAAAAACCAGCTAGCCGTCCGCTTTTCTTTTGTGGCACAGCCAATCGTGGCTGTGCGTTCTTTTATGACCATCAGGTTGCGACACAGAAATCGAATTGGCTAAACCAATACCAATCTATCGTTCCGCCAATCGATTCAAATCCTCAAAAAAAGCCGGGTACGAAACCCCCGCGCAATCCGCATCGCGAATCACGGTTTCTCCCTCCGCAGCAAGCGCGGCCACGGCAAACGCCATCGCAATCCGATGATCCCCATGCGGCTCAATCTCCGTCCCATGCAATTTTCTTGCGCGCCGTCCCTCCACTTTCAATCCATCCGGCCGCTCTTCGACCGTCGCCCCCATCCGCCGCAAATTCTCAACAAGCACAGCGATCCGATCGCTCTCCTTAACCCGCAATTCCCCCGCATTCCGAATCTCGATCCCCTCTTCAGTAAACGGTCCCAGCGCCGCGAGCATCGGCAACTCATCGATCACCAACGGAATCGTCTCACCTTCAATTACTCCACCCTTTAGCGAAGCGCCCTTCACAGCCAGGTCTCCAATAATCTCCCCGTGCGAACTCGTCAGCGAAAGCATTTGAATCGAAGCGCCCATCGCCGCAAACAAATCCAGAATCGCTGTCCGCGTCGGATTCAAACCAACGTTGTGAATCGCGATGTTTGAATCTCCCAGCAGAGAAGCTGCTGCAATAAAAAACACTGCCGAAGAAATATCGCCCGGCACGTCCAAAGATTTCGCCACCAGCTTCCCCGATCCATTTCCTCCAAATAGCCCATGGATCTTCGTTGTTCGCCCGTGCCGTTCGACAGCCGCTCCAAACTCTTCCAAAGCCAATTCCGTATGGTCGCGCGTCCGCGCCGGCTCCGTCACGCTCGTCACGCCGTCCGCGTACAATCCCGCCAGCAGCACCGCCGACTTCACCTGCGCACTAGCCATCGGCATTTGATAATCGATCGCGTGCAAGCGCGCGCCCTTAATCTCCAGCGGCGCAAAGTTGTCTTCCTTCGCGCGAATGTCCGCGCCCATCTCCCGCAGCGGCCCCACCACCCTCTTCATCGGCCGCTTCTGGAGCGAACTGTCTCCTGTAAGCTTTGTAGTGAATTCCTGCCCTGCCAAAATTCCCGTCAGCAGCCGCATGGTCGTCCCGGAATTTCCCGCATCCAGCGGCCGCCAACTGCTCTTCAACCCTCGCGGCCCGCGCCCCGTAACTCGCACCACGTCTTTTTCGACTTTCACGTCCGCGCCCAACGCGCTCATGCACCCCAGCGTGCTGTGGCAGTCCGCCGCCGCCGAAAAATTCCGCAGCTCGCTCGTCCCCTCGGCCAAACCCGCCAGCATCGCGTAGCGGTGCGAAATCGATTTGTCACCCGGCGGCTGCACGCCGCCCGTCAATAGTTTTGCCGGCTCGACCGTCTGTTTTTTCACGCCAGGATTTTAGCACGCTCCGCCGCCTCGTCTCGAAACGCCCCCCCCCGCTCAAACTCTAACGTCCCGCTCCGCTCGATCTTTTTCTTTACATCCTCACCTCATTACTTCTTTGCTTCATCTTCCCCTGTCCTTCCGAACAGTTTTTCTAGAAGCACGCGGCAACTGACTCTCTGAAATTTCCATCCAACTCATTGCGTATTATTAAGTGAGGAGAATCGTAATGTCAGCCCGTAGAACGTTGCTTCATCTCGCCGCAAAAACCGCCATGGTTTTCGCCGCCATCTTCGTCGTCACGGTATTGCTAGTCGCTATGCCTGGCCACCGCGCACCCGGTGCGCAGAGCCCCGCCGCTCAGGAAGCCGCTACGCCCCAATCCAAAGCCATGCCCGGGATGGATATGGGCGATGAAAAAGTCAGCGAAAAGGCTGCGGTCCAGGACATGACGCCCGGCCACAACGACGCGCACAGCCACCACATGTACATGACCAGCATGCGCGCGCAGACTCCCGAAGACGTTCAGCGCGCCAACGAAATCGTTACGCAACTTCGCGCAGGCATCGAGAAATACAAGGACTACCACGTCGCTCTCGACGACGGCTTCAAAATCTTTCTCCCCAATCTCCCGCAACCCGAGTATCACTTCACCAGCTACCGCAACGGCTTCCTCGAATCGCTAACATTCGATCCCGCGCGTCCCACTTCCCTTCTCTACAAAAAAACCTCCACCGGCTACGAGCTCGTCGGCGCCATGTACACCATGCCCAAGCGCGCGACGGAAGACCAGCTCAACGCTCGCGTCCCGCTCAGCGTCGCCATGTGGCACCTGCACACCAATCTCTGCATGCCCCCGCGCGATCAGCTCCGCAGCGCCGACTGGACCAAGTTCGGCCTCAAAGGTTCCATCATCACCGAGGATGCCTGCTCCGAAGCCGGCGGCCGATTTCATCCCGTCATCTTCGGCTGGATGGTCCACGTCTACCCGTACCAGCAAGGCATGGACAATATTTTCGCCATGCACCACATGGACTAGTTCGTCTGATCGGCTCCCATAGCACTCAACCACACCGGTCCACGTAGTTCCACCCAGCCTAGCCAAGCATGTTCGCCCTGGACTGACCAGCCGTGATCCTATCGGCAAGTCTGTTTCCAGGTCTCGATGCGCGATCGGGTTTTCGCCTGCATCTAACTAGAATGGGTTTTTGCCACTTGACTGAAAACGGCTGCGTTCATCAGGCATGTCGATCATTTCCGAGTACCCCACAATCCAGGACTTCTCCGTTCCAGTCCCTGTAGCGTGGTAGTATGGCGCCTATATTGGGATAGCGTCGGAGCCTCAGCAGGAGGCGAAATATGGCGAGATTCGAATCTGTTCCGGCGCCGCTGGGAAACTCTGTCCCAAGTTCTGCCTTGTCCGTCCCAGTTACAAAGATTACTGCGCGGCACTCTGCCCTCGTCCGCGTCACTCACTGGATCACCACCCTGTGTTTTCTTGCTCTGCTCGTCAGCGGAATTGAAATTGTGATCTCTCACCCTCGATTCTATTGGGGCGAAACCGGCAATGTCTTGACCACACCGTTGTTTAGACTGCCGATCCCCTCCTCGAGGGCATTGGTGCCGACGGGCTACGGGTACGTGCTACCTGACCAGAACGGATGGAGTCGGTATCTTCACTTTGAAGCTGCGTGGGTTGTGGTATTGACCGGCTTACTTTACGTAATCTCCATTTTGTTTACAGGCCACTTGCGGAAAAACTTGCTCCCGCGCAAGGCCGATCTTTCGTTGCGGGCGTTCTCGACCTCGATCGCGGACCATCTGCGCTTTAAGCGGCCGAGTGAGGCGGAAGCCTGGTCGTACAACGTGCTCCAGCGGCTCAGCTACCTATTCGTCATCTTCGTGCTGTTCCCATTAGTCATCTGGACGGGTTTGGGAATGTCCCCGGCATTTGTTTCTGCGGTTCCGGCGACCGTCACTTTGCTCGGCGGCCAGCAATCCGCGCGCACGATTCACTTCTTTGTCTCCCTGGCTCTTGTGCTCTTCCTTCTGGTCCACGTCGTAATGGTTTGTATTGCCGGATTCCGGAGCCGCACGCGAGGGATGATCACGGGCCGGGCTGGCACACAGATGGAGCGCACATGAGCGATTTCTCGCGCCGCAAACTGATCAAAGCCGGACTCGCGGCTACGGCGGGCGTGGCGGGCTTGGGCGTGGCCGCGCGCATTGCACAAAAGTATGGACTGATTCCGCCTGATCATGGCGGTATCTACGGCCTTGGCGAAACACTGACCTATGCTTCCCATCGGCTGCTGACGAGGCACTCGTTAGCCCGTGAGTTTCCTCGCAGCCAGATTTCGAAACCTCCGCTTGCGAACGAAATGCCACCCTTGAAAGAAGCTTACAAGCGCCTTCAGGCTGGAGGATTCGTTGACTGGCGGCTCTCCGTCAACGGCATGGTCGACCGGCCTGCCTCGTTTTCGCTAGCCCAGCTTAAAAGCTATCCGTCGCGCAGCCAGATCACTCAACTGGCGTGCGAAGAGGGCTGGTCGTATATAGCCGAGTGGATCGGCGTGCCTCTTTCCCATGTACTGGGACTCGTGGGAGTCCACCCGCAAGCCAGATACATTGTCTACTACTCGATCGATCCCGACTGGTGGGACAGCATCGATATGGCCGATGCATTGCATCCGCAGACTTTTCTCGCTTATGGGATGAATGGCGATGAACTTCCCGTGGGCAACGGCGGGCCGCTTCGCCTTCGGCTCCCCCGGCAGCTAGGCTACAAGAGCGTGAAATTCATCACCCACCTGACGGTCACGGACGGTCTGAAAGGATTCGGCAAAGGTCTCGGCTCTGCGGAGCCAGAAGTAGGCTATGCCTGGTACGCCGGCATCTGACAGGCTCGTTTCAGGCGAGTGGCTACTCGAAACTTATCGTCGGACTAGGGTACATCCCCGCAAGCGGGGTGAACGGTCTTTGAGAAGCACTTATCCGACAAATGCGCTATTATAGTATTTCGATTTTCTGAAATCAGTTTCGATTTCCAAAACCACGTAAGCTGCCGCACTTAGCACATCGTGTCGGTGGCTCGGCGTTGTCCACGCGGTGCTTCACTGGCGGCAAAGCTTGAAGGCAGGCGAATATGGCCTTCTTCTGATTCTCTCTTCTCAAGCCTACTCCGCCGTCTTCAATTTCAACTTGCTCTTGTTCTCTTCCAAAAACGCGCGTAACTCCGCCGCGATATCTAACAAACGAATCCACTGCTCGTAATACAGCGTGACAGGAAAGCGTCCGAGTCCATACACGCTCACTCCGCCTTTTTCTCCCACCCGAAATTCCAACGATCCTTTCTTCCTCGTCCCCGCCTGCTTTTCCAATTCTGCGATCCGCGCCAATAATTCTTCCTTGCTTGGTTCTGACATTATCTTCGCTCCCCTCTTCTCGCCCCCGGAACACTCAGGCCCAGGATATCTCGACGAAATCCTACCAGTTTTGTCTCCCACAAGTCTTCGTTCTGCCCCGCTCCGCTCACCGAAGCGCTCCCTCGCATCGTTCCCCTTCCAGCACACCACCAGCACACCACCAGCACACCACCGTTGCCTCTCCCTTCGCCACGGTGTAGGATACGCCCATAATTTGGTCTCTCGACTCTGTGCGACTGCCGTTCTTCGATTCCGATAAGGTTGGGCCACAAATGAAACGGTTCGCAACTTTCGCTCACCAATTCCTTGGGTGTGAGGAGCACTTTTTTATGTCACGACTCATACGTCTATTTTGCATTTCCGTTTTAGCCATTACCCCTTGCGCGGCACAGCAATCAGCAGCGCCAGCAGCAGCACCAGGCGCGGCACCCGCAGCGGCAGCGGCGGCAGCACCGAAAAGGCTCGTAGCCGTGATGAATTTCGACTACGGCACAGTCAAGACAGTCGTTGCCTCCATCTTCGGCACCGACCAGGACGTCGGCAAAGGCATCACCGACCTCATGGTTCAGAAGCTCGTGACGGACGGCAAGTACAGAGTCATCGAGCGCGCCGCCCTCGACAAAATCATTGCCGAGCAAAACTTTAACAACAGCGACCGCGCCGATCCCTCCAGCGCTTCCAAAATCGGGCGCATTCTCGGTGTCGACACTATCATTCTCGGCTCCATCACCAAGTTTGGCCGCGACGACAAGCAAATCGGCGGCGTGGGCGGCGGCCACAGCGGCTGGACCGGCGCTATCGCTGGCATGGGCAAAAAAGAATCCAAGGCCGTGGTTGCCATTACGGCTCGCCTCGTGAACACAACGACCGGCGAAATTCTTGCCTCCGTCACCGGTAACGGCGAATCTTCGCGGTCCGGTTTGATGCTCGGCGGCGGAGGCGGTACTGGCTACAGCGGAGGCGGCGGCGCCTTCGACATGAGCAGCAGCAACTTTTCCCAGACCATTCTCGGCGAAGCCGTAAATAAAGCAGTCACCGATTGCGCCACGCAACTCGATAATGCCGCCGGAACTTTGCCGATCATCAAGGCCACCTATTCCGGCCTCGTTGCCGACGTCAGCGGAAACACGCTTATCATAAACATTGGCAACAAAGTCGGCGTGCGCGTCGGCGACACCATTCAGATCAGCCGCCCCGTTCGCACAGTTAAAGATCCAACGACTGGCAAGGTTTTGAAAACCGTAACAAACCAGCTCGGCAGCGCTACGGTGACAGACGTTGACGCGGACTCCGCCACCGCCACCTATACTGGCCCAACGCCGCCCAAGGTCGGCGACGTCGCGGCCAGCTCCGGCGGCACTACCCCGTAATCTGTTTTTCCGCCGCCATCGCGGCACATCGATGCTCTGTTTTCATATCCTCGGTGCTTGAAGAGATAGGCGAGACAGCCTCTTAAACTTCCTCGCCTATTTTCTTATCTGAAGGGAGCCACGGAATGAGCCAGGATTACGCCGTCGGACAAAAGCTCGGTGATTATGAAATCCTTGGCGTACTCGGCGCCGGTGGCATGGGCAAAGTCTATAAGGTCCGCAACACCATCTCCGATCGCGTCGAGGCCATGAAAATTCTCCTGCCCGATCTCGCCGGTCAAAAAGATCTTGCCGACCGCTTCCTTCGCGAAATTAAGGTCCTCGCCAGCCTCCATCATCCGAACATCGCCGCGCTGCGCACGGCGCTGACGCTCGACAATCAACTCGTCATGATCATGGAGTTCGTCGACGGCGTCACGCTCTCCTCACGGCTGCATCAGGGCGCCATTCCACCGGCTCTGGCCGTCAAGTACATCGACCAGGTCCTCGACGCTCTCAGCTACGCCCACAAACAAAACATCATCCATCGCGACATCAAGCCCGCCAACATGATGCTCACTCCCGACGGCACCGTGAAGCTCATGGATTTCGGCATTGCGCGCTCCGCTAGCGACCGCAGCCTCACCATGACCGGCACCACGCTCGGGTCCCTAAACTACATGCCGCCCGAACAAGTCAAAGGCGATCCCGCGGACAATCGCTCTGATCTCTATTCTCTCGGCGTCTCGCTCTATGAAATGGTCACCGGTCAGCTTCCCTTCACCGCGGACAGCAACTACGCCATGATGGCCGCGCATCTCCAGGAAGTGCCCAAGCCTCCCATCGTTCTTCGCCCCGGCATTCCTCAGGCGCTCAATCAAATTATCGTCATGGCGCTCGCCAAGGATCCTGGCCAGCGCTTTCAATCCGCCGACGCTTTCCGCGGTGCATTGAAAAGTGTCCCCGCGCAAGGTGCAGCGACGCAGCCCGGGGCCGATCCGCGCGCTTTCGTTCCCTCGGCAAACGCCGGCAGCGCCACGGCTCTTTTCCAGGAAACTCCGGCCTCGCAATCTCCAACCACGGTCATGGACACGCCCGCCTATAGACAAACGCCACACGTTGCAACAGCGGCGAGCCCGGTCGCAGCAGCGCCTGCCGGCGACATGCCACAAGCGCCGCTTCCACAGGTCAGCGGCAGTGGTCATCGCGGACTCTACATCGCGCTTGGCGCTTTCATCGTCGTCGCCGTTCTGTTCGCCGCCGGCCTTTATCTGCCGAGCCGCATAAAGACACTTGCTGGCGCCGGCAAGAATGCTCCGCCCTCGCAGCAAGCTTCCTCGTCGGCGACGAGTCCGTCATCCACCACTGCACCGGTTTCCCCAGATGTGACCACTCCGTCTTCTTCCACGCCCACTTCAACTGTTCCCGCTGTGCCAACGGACAGCGAGGCGGCTACTGCGGCCGCCAGCGCACAAGCTGTGCAATCCGGCCAATCCGCGCCTGACTCCTCGAACGCGTCTTCTGCTTCATCCACCGACACCGTGCCTTCGACTTCGGCAGCGCCCAGCTCAGGCGGCACTCCCGGCCAACCTGGAAAAAAGCCGTCTCCCGCCAAATCCAAAAAAGATAACCAGGCCGCGCAAGCCGACGCCCAAGCCAAAGCCGAGGAAGCGGCAGCTGTCGAAGAAAACGAGCACCGCTACGACGACATCGACAGCCGCTCCGCCGCCGTCTCGACATCTTTGGATAATATCCAACGCCAGCAAGCTGCTGCAGGTTACGGCCTCCGCGGCGACATCGTCTCCGCTCAACAGCGCATGAGGACCGACCTCGGCAAAGCACAAGCCGCCATGCAGAAACAAGACACCAAAGCCGCCAAGAAGTATCTGGACATGGCCGAAGCCGAACTCACAACCATCGAAAAATTCCTCGGTAAATAAGCAACCGCTGACAGCCGACAACTGACAGTCCACCGTCGAAAACGAAGGCTGGCCTGAGATCGGCGAACTCGAAATACGAAAATCGAAAACGACAGTCAGGCATAAGTGTCCCCCCCCACCCTGGTGTTTTGGAGAAAGAGTGCGGAAACGGTTGAGGACAAAGAAGTTGGCACTTTCCCCTTGCTTACCGAGTGGAGAGGATGTACGCTGCTCTCGGTAACCGAGGAGAACCGATGAGCAAACCTTCCGATCTCGTCCAGGGCACTCTGGATTTGTTACTGCTCAAAATCCTCGCGCTGGAGCCGATGAACGGCTACGCCATCAGCCTGCGCTTGAAGCAGGTCTCGGGCGAGGTGCTGCAAGTCAGCGATGGGTCGCTCTACCCCGCCCTCCACAAGCTCGAACAGGAGGGCTGGATCACTGCGGAATGGAGACCGACCGAAAACAATCGCCGCGCCAAGTTCTACTCGCTTACGCGGCTGGGCATAAAGCAGCTCGAAAAAGAATCCGCGAATTGGGGCCGCCTCTCCGCGGCCATCTCGAATATCGTGAAACTCAAAGAGGCCTGAGCGCGCGGCGCCCTGGCAAGGTGGTATCGCATCATGCCCCTCAAACATTGGTTCTACACATTGCCGCTACGCCTGCGCTCCCTATTTCGCCGCGACCACGTCGAGCAAGACTTAAGCGAAGAACTTCAATTCCACCTCGACCAGAAAATCCGGGAATACCTGGCCGCCGGGCTCAGCTCAGACGAAGCGCGTCGCAAAGCTTGCCGCGAATTCGGCGGGCTTGAGCTATCCAAAGAGAATTGCCGCGATACGCGCCGCGTCAACTACATACAAGATCTGCTGCAAGACCTCCGCTTCGGTCTTCGCATGCTTGGGAAGAGCCCGGGTTTCACGTTTATAGCTGTGCTCACACTCGCCCTCGGAATTGGCGCTAACACGGCGATCTTCAGCATGGTGAATTCCTTTTTGCTCAAGCCGCTGCCCGTTAGAGATCCGGAGCAAATCACCACTCTGGCCTTTCAACTAAAAAAAGGTCCGCTCCTAACTGGTTTTTCTGTTCCCGAGCTGGAAGATCTGCAAGCCCAGACAACTTCCGTATTCTCGGACGTCATCGGGGATCTCTTCGGCGCGGGCGGCCTCACAGTCAATGGAAAGACCGAGCCCGTCTATGTGTACTTCGTCACGGGCAATTATTTCACCGCCCTCGACATCAAACCGCACCTTGGCCGCTTCATCTTGCCCTCGGAAGGATCTCCGACGGCTCTCAGCCCCGTCATTGTCCTGGGTTACAACTACTGGAAGACTCGTTTCGCGGGTGATCCCAGCGTCGTTGGGAAAACAATCGCCTTTGACGGTCATCCGGTGACCGTCATTGGTGTAGCACCGAAAGAATTCCATGGTCTCTTATCCATGGCGGACATGCAGGGTTACATGCCACTTAGCATGGAACAGGTGGATAGCGCCTATGACAGGACCACCCCGGTCAATCGCGAATTGAGAAGCGTTTTTGTGTATGCGCGGTTGCTTCCCGGTGTCCACTTCAAAACGGCGCAGTCGGCTTTGGATGTCATCGCCAGCCGTCTTGCTGCTCAGAATCCAAAGAGCGAAGAAGGTATGACACTCGGCGTCTATGCGGAGCGATTTTCACGGCCCGATCCTGACCCGGATAGAACCATCTTGAAGATCGCGACATTGTTCCTGATTCTTGCGGGGCTCGTTCTAATTCTCGCTTGCGTGAATGTTGCCAATTTTCTGCTGGTTCGCGCCACAGCGAGGCAACGCGAAATGGCCATTCACACCGCCCTGGGCGGTACGCGAGGCCGATTAATCCGGCAACTTCTCACAGAGAGTATTGTCCTGGCCTTATGCGGGGGAATTTGCGGCGTCCTTCTCGGATTGGCAGGGAGCCGCGCGCTCAGCTCGATTCGTCTCCACACCACTCTGCCGGTCTTGATCGAATTCCAATTCGACTGGCGCGTGTTCGGGTACGCCCTCGTGGTTGCGTTGCTCACCGGGCTTATCGTCGGCACAGTGCCAGCTCTTCGCGCTTCGGGACGAAACATGATCGAAGTCATTCGCGAAGGCGGCCGGTCCATCAGCGGCAGTCGCAGCAGGTTGCGCTCGGCTCTCGTGGTTATTCAAGTTGGCGGCTCACTTATGCTGCTTATCGTCGCCGGCTTAATGGTGCGCAGTTTGAATTATGCACAACGGTCGGATTTGGGTTTTGATCCGCGCAATGTTCTCAACCTTACGCTCGATCCCAACGGCATCGGCTACGACAAATCAAAGGGACTTCAGTTTTACAAGGAACTCCTCGAGCGCATCGATACTTTGCCGGGGGTAGAATCAGCCAGTGCGGCATTTACGGTGCCTTTTGGATATTTCAACGACTTTGACCTCCTTGAGGTTCCGGGCTACGAGGTTCCCCAAGGAACAGCCGTGCCCTCTGCTGGATTCAATGCGGTCTCGCCCGGATATTTCCGTACTCTGCGCATCCCGCTTCTGGAAGGCCGCGATTTCACCGATGCGGATCAGGAAGATTCGCAATGGGTGGCCATCATTAACGAGGCAATGGCGAAGCGCTTCTGGCCCAAGGAGAGCGCCCTGGGCCATGAGTTCCGCGCCGTCGGTGACCGTGCCCATTTGCTCCGCGTCGTCGGAGTGGTGAAGAACAGCAAAACCAACAGTATGATCGGGGTGGTTCGAGAATATTTCTATGTTCCATTCGCGCAGCAATACAGTTCGCTTGCCACGGTCCAGGTGCGCACGACATTCCCGCCAGAAACTCTCGTGACATCGATTCGCGAGCAGGTGACCGCGCTCGCTCCCATGATGCCCATTTCTGAGGTTCGGCCTATGTTGCAGGCGCTCTACACCGTGAATGGGCTGCTACTTTTCCAATTCGCAGCCGGACTCACGGGCTGCCTGGGGCTTCTCGGGCTGATTCTTGCGCTTGTTGGCGTCTTCGGAGTCATTTCGTTTGCCGTCAGCCAGCGGACGCAGGAAATCGGGATTCGCATGGCCATGGGTGCGGGACAAAGCTCCATCTTGAAAATGATTCTTCGCCAGGGAATACTGATTATTTTTGCGGGTTTGGCTGCCGGCGTCGTTCTGGCCTTGGGTATGGCAAGCCTCGTGGGAGACTTCGTCTCGGGCGTCAGCCCGTACGATCCGCTCACTTACTTCTCAGTTTCCACAATGCTTGTGCTCGTTGCGCTGGTCGCTTGTTATGTTCCCGCGCGTCGCGCCACGCGCGTGGATCCCATGATCGCCTTGCGTTACGAATGATCATTGCGTGCTGGCGTTATTTCGCCAGGAGGATTTTCCAGCGCTCCCAGGCCTCCGTCCGCGCTTTCTTGTCGGCGTCCTTCGCGTCTGGAGCTTCGCCGGCGCGCATGAAGCCGTGGCCTGCGCCGTCGTAGGTTACGGGATCAAATGTCTTTCCCGCGGCCTTCATGTTTGCGATCGCGTCGGGAATCATTGCGCCGATTCGCGCGTCATTGCCGGCAAAAAATCCGTAGACCGGGGCTTTGATTCGCACCATGGCGTCCTTATCTGGCGGCGGGCCGTAGAAAACGAACGCGGCAGACAAGTCGCCGCGGTTTGTCGCGAAGCGGAATGTCTGTCCGCCGCCCCAGCAAAATCCGCCAACGAACAGCTTGCCGTTGGACGCGGGAATCTTGTTGCCATAATCCGCGGCGGCGTTCAAGTCGGCAGTAACCTGGTCCGGATTAAGTTTACTTATGGCTTCCATCACCTTGTCCGACGCGATCGAGGATGTGCGACCGCCGTCCGGACCCATTCCCGAAAGGAGATCGGGAGCAACGGCGATGTAACCGGCTGCGGCGACTTGGTCCGCCAAATCTTCCACCCAGTCCGTCAGGCCGAAAATTTCGTGAATGATTATCACCACCGGCCGCTTGTCCTTCGACTCCGGATACACAACGAAGGTGTCCACCGACCGGCCATCATGCTTAACCGTCACCCACTCGCTATGCCGCGGCGACTTCGCCAGCGCCGCCTTAGCCCAATCCTGCGCGGAAGCCGTCTGCGCCAATGCCAAAATCACCAAAGCCAAAATCATGCGCTTCATTTATTCCCCCTTGCGCTTCGACCTCGTCGATATTTCGCATCCTCGATGCCCGAAGCGCCTGCATCATATCCGCTCTCCCCAGGCCAGTTCAATCCCTTCGCGGGTCCACATATTGTCCGAGCACCAGGTTACAAATAAGCGTCGTCTTAGAAACGGAGCTCTGCGCGGGGTGAATCCAATCTCGGCTGCATTCGGTCATTGAAAGTTTTCAAATTTGTGTTGCGCATGCGGCTCGTTTCCAAGACACTCTGTCCTTTATTTGCTGTCCTTCGGAGGCGACATGACCCGGCTTCGCACTCTCTTGCTTCTTCTAGCGCTCTGCGTACTTCTTCCCGCGCTAGCGCATCCTCCGCAGGAGCCGGCTCCCCTAAAGACTGCAGCGCCTCCCGCAGCCGCCGAGGCAAAGTCGTCTCCTACAACTCCGCCTCCAGCCGCGCATCGGCTCGAAAAAGCCGACCTTGCAGCTTTTTTCGACGGCCTCGTTCCTCTTCAAATGGAGCGCAGCGACGTCGCTGGCGCCACGGTCCTCGTCATGAAAGATGGCCAAGAGCTCCTGAAAAAAGGCTACGGCTACTCTGACATCACGAAGAAGACGCCCGTCGATCCCGACACCACCATGTTCCGCTTGGCCTCGATCTCAAAACTCTTCACGTGGGTTTCCGTCATGCAGCTCGCCGAGCAAGGAAAGCTGGACATCGACACCGACGTGAACAATTATCTCGATTTCAAAATCGCTCCCGCCTTCGGCAAACCCATCACACTGCGTAATTTGATGACCCACACAGGCGGCTTCGAGGAGGTCCTTCACGATATTCTTATAGTTGACCCCAAAAGGACTGCGTCTCTGAGAGTCTTCCTCATCGCCAATCAACCGCGCCGCATGTATCCGCCAGGTGAAATACCCGCCTATTCAAATTACGGCGTCGGGCTCGCCGGCTACATTGTCCAGCGCGTCAGCCTTGAGCCGTTTGAACAATACGTTTCCGAGCACATTTTTCTGCCGCTCGGCATGAAGCACTCCAGCTTCAACGAACCGATGACTGCGGAACTCGCTCCGTACGTTTCCGACGGCTACCGCGCTACCACGGAAAAACCAGCCCTGGGTTTTGAGATTTTTCAGCCCGCTCCCGCCGGCGGCGTCTCCTCCACGGCAGGCGACATGGAAAAATTCGGGCTGGCGCTCTTGAACGGCGGCGAGCTCGACGGGCACCGCATCCTCAAAACCGAAACTCGCGACCTGATGTGGACACGACAGTTCGACACTTCCGATTTGTTGCCGCCCATGTGCATGGGTTTCTACCAAACGTGGCGCAACGATTTGCGTTTCATCGGCCATGACGGAGATCTGGTTGCATTCCACAGCATGTTCCTGATGGAGCCCACCCAAAAATTAGTCGTTTTTGTTTCTTACAATTCAGCTGGCTCCGCATCGCGCAATCGGGCCGAACTACTGGACGGCTTCGCGGATCGCTACTTCCCTGCTTACACCGCTCTGCCCTTTCAATCATTCCCCGTCAAAGAACTCAAAGACATCGCGGGGAACTATCAGTCAACACGCCGCGCGGACAGTACCAAGCTGGCTATTTCGAATCCCGCAGGCCAAGGCGTCGCCAGCGTCGACAAAGACGGCGTTCTCACGCTCGATCTCGCCAAAGATTTGCGCGGTCATACGCGTAAATGGAAACCCATCGGAAAAGATCTTTGGCAAGCCGAGGATGATCAGCCTCGCATATTCGTCATTCGAGATTCATCAGGGAAAATCGTCCGCTTAGCCGTCAACTTTCCCGGCGTGCAATACCAGCGCGTCTCCTGGTACGAGCACAAAACTTTGATAGGAATTTCCCTGGCCGTAAGTCTGCTGATCCTTCTTTCGGTCGTAGTGGCCAGCCTTATTCGCTTGGCTCGAAGACTATTTTTCCGCAATCGCCTGCCGCTCAAGCCTCAACCCGGCACTGAATGGCTCACCATCGGACCGCGGCTGGCCGCTTTCTTCTGGATCATTGTCACTATCTGGCTCGTGGCCTTGTCGGTAAATCTTCAGAACGAAGCGTTACCGTCGTTCCCCGTGATCCAACGCTACTTCTCGCTTATGAATTGGTTCTCCGTCCTGGCAGTTTTCTTCAGCATCTTCGCGCTGCTAGCTGGAATCCGCGCCTGGCGCCGCACAGATCTCCGCGTGATTTCTCGAGTGAAGTTTTCGCTGGTGGCGGCGGCCTGCGTTTTTCTGACGTGGTATTCCATTCACTGGAACCTGATCGGGCCGGTGCATCGGTTCTAATTCCATCCGGACGGGCACGGCATGCCGTGCCCCTAGCAGGCACGCAATTGTTAATTTTTCGCCTGATGGTGACGGGGCCTGCCCCCGTGCCCGCCGAAGGCTTTCAGCACCCGCTTGACAAGAATCCCGCTCAGGCGTAAACAGGTAGAGTGTCTACGGTAGATGATCCACGTAAAGCACTCGAATTCCTGCAGGGTACGCTCGAAGTCCTGATTCTTCGCAGCTTGCAAAGTGCTCCGAACCACGCCTACGGCATATCGCAATTCCTCGAGCAGCAATCGGAATACGAATTCCTCGTCGACAACGGCTCGCTTTATCCGGCGCTGCAGCGTCTGCTTCAACGCCGGTGGATTACTTCGCAGTGGAAAAAATCCCCTAACGCCCGGCGCGCGAAGTACTACCGTTTAACGCCTCTTGGCCGCAAGCAATTAGTCGCCGCGAAATCGAAATGGATGCGCTTCGTGGAAGCCATGGCACGTGTGCTGGCTCCGCAAAGGTGAACCCTATGCGCGAATGGTGGTCAAAGATTTGCCGCGCTTTGCATCTTCGCAGGGGACTCGACGACGACCTGTCCGATGAAATGGAAGCGCATCTCGATCTAATTACGGCGGAAAATATCGAACGCGGGATGCCTCCGGGCGAAGCTCGCGCGGCAGCGCGGCGTGCCTTTGGCAATCTGACCAGAATGCAAGAGAAAACGCGCGAAGCCTGGCAGTTCCCGCGCTTTGAGACTTTTTTGCAGGACATTCGTTACGGTCTGCGAGGCATTCGCAGATCGCCAAGCTTTTCTCTCGTCGTCATTTTGACGCTGGCGCTGAGCATCGGCGCGAACACGGCGATTTTCAGCGTGGTCTATTCGGTGCTCGTGCGCCCGCTGCCGTATCCCAGCGGAGAGCGGCTTGTGTGGCTCGGCGAATCCACTGCCAAGGCCTCTGGCATCAGTATCACGTGGATCAATTTTGAGCACTGGCACCACGACAACGATTCTTTCGAGAACATGGCGGCGTTCGCGGGCGAGGACCTGACCCTGACTGGCAGAGGTGACGCCGTACTCACGCATGAATTGCTTGTGACGAGCAGTTTTTTTCAGCTCACTGGCGTGAGACCGGCTCTGGGCCGCCTTTTTACTGACCCTGACGATACGCCCGGGGCAGCACCAACGGTGGTCGCGACAGCCGATTGCTGGCAACGCAAACTCGGCGGGGATGCAAATGTTGTCGGCGAGTCCGTCGTTCTGGATGGCACGTCGTATCAAATCGTCGGCGTCCTGAGCCCTCGATTTCAATTTCTGACCGGGGCCGTTGACTTTTACCTGCCCCTCGGCCGCGCCGCGGGCTCTTCTCATAAACGCAGCGATCATGGAAATATTCGCGCCGTGGGACTTCTCAAACCGGGAGCAACGCTGACGCAAGCGCGGACCAATCTCGACGCCATCATGCAGCGGCTCGCTCTCAACGACCCGGGCCCGGAGGATGATCACCGCGCGTATGCCTCGTACTTCACTGAGGTAATGGCCGGCGACGTTCGCACGACGCTGCTCGTTCTTATGAGCGCAGTGGGTCTCGTGCTGATCATTGCCTGTGCCAATGTGGCAAGTCTTCTGCTCGCTCGGAGCACGGCGCGCGCCCGAGAGATCGCGGTTCGCGTGGCCATCGGCGCCGGTCGTGCGCGGCTTGTCCGCCAACTGCTGACCGAAACTATTGTTATCGCGGCCATCGGTGGCGCATTGGGATTGCTTCTGGCAGGGTGGTGCTTGCGCACGCTGCTACTGATTGGTCCGCGTGATATTCCGCGCCTCGCAGAAGCCGCGCTGGATATTCCCGTTTTGCTTTTTGCGGCCGCGATTTCCGTCGCCGTCGGATTACTAGCGGGACTTGCTCCCGTTTGGAATGCTGGAAAAGTTGACCTAACTACCGCACTGAAAGAAGGTTCACCGACCGCCGGCACAGGGAGGCGCGGCCAAACATTTCGCAGCACGCTGGTGATCGCGGAGATCGCCATCACGCTGATGCTGGCGTTCGCTTCCGGGCTTCTCGTTCGCAGCTTGATCGCTGCGCAACGCGCCGACACCGGCTTTGACCCTAAAAATCTGCTGGCGATTGAACTGCAGTTGCCGGAATCGCGATATAAAAGCGACGACAGCGTTCGCGAATATTACGGGCAACTTTCGCGGAACCTGCGTGCCGAGCCCGGCGTCAGCGACGTTGGTCTCGTGATGTGCCCACCGGGCGGCGGCGATTGCGGCGACTTTTGGTATTCCATCCTCGAAAAGCCCACGCCAGGCCGCGACGATGTTCCCCTCTCGCTATATAACATCGCGGATGCGAATTATTTTCGCGCCGCACGCATGCGCCTCCTCGCGGGACGCAACTTCAACGAATTGGACCGTGCCAACGGCTCGCGGGTGACGATGATCAACGAACGGCTTGCACGCCAGGAGTGGTCTGATCCGCAACTGGCGTTGGGGCAGCATCTCAAGGTCGGCGGACCATACATGGAAGGTCCAACGCTGGAAATCATCGGTGTGGTCGCAAATATCAGCCAGGAGGGTCTCGACGCGGAACGCTCACCGACGTTTTACTATGCGTTTTCGCAAAAACCCTCTTCCGCAATGGTGGTGACGCTTCGCACTAACGGTGACCCGGCGCAATCGATGGACGCCGCTCGCCGGCAAGTTTCGGCTCTCGACCGAAATGTTCCCATTCAATCGCTGCGAACCGCCGAAGATTGGTTGGGTGCGACGCTCCAGCGCCGGCGCTTTGCGACGCTGCTGCTTGGGCTCTTCGGCGGGCTCGCGATGCTTCTGGCGGCGGTGGGAATATACGGCGTATTGAATTATTGGGTTAGTGCGCGGCAAAGAGAAATTGCCATTCGGCTCGCCATAGGAGCGCAGCGCTCTTCCATTCTTCGCTTGGCCGGATTGCACGCCACTCGCCTCGCGGTGATTGGAATTGTTTTCGGCGCGATCGGGGCCTGGGGTGCCGCCCGCTGGCTCGAAAGCTTGGTCTTCGGCGTAACGGCGCGCAACCCGATGATGATGCTGCTCGCTGGGGCAACGGTGATCGTCATCGCTGCGCTAGCGGCTAGCGTGCCGCTGTGGCGCGCTACGCATACCCACGCAGTGCGCAACCTTCACGAAGCTTGACTCATTTGGTCGCATACACCATAGCGAGCGAAAGAGAGCTTACAATTCCCAGCCTTTGCGTCGGTCCGGTTTCACTAGTTTTTGCGCCGCCTCCGAGTTCGTCACTTTCAACGCGGCGCGATCCCAGTGCAACCTCTCGCCCGTACGTGAAGCGACATTCCCCAGCAACAAGGTCTCCGTCACCATCCCCGAGAATTCGAAATTCCCGCCGGGCTTCACTTTCCCTCCCTTACACGCATCGAGCCACTCGCGCTCATTCCCCAACGACCTCGGCAACGTCTTCGGCGGCTGCTTATAAGCATCCATCTTCGCTTGCGGAATTAATTTCGGGTCTCCGCCGTTGAAATTGCACAAGATTTTCCCGTGATCTCCGACAAACAGCAGCCCTTCATCTTCTTCCTCGCTCCCGCCCTTTAGCCGCCGCCCCTCTTCCAACTCGTCCGGCCGCGCGGGTTTCAATCCACCGTCGTACCAATTGAAGTTCACAGGAGGCATATTCCCGCGCGCGGCAAAGTTATACCGGCAAATGGAAGCGAGCGGATAAGTCTCGTCATACCGATCGCTCGAGCTCGCTTCCACACTTTCTGGGGCCTGCAATTTCAATACGCGGAAAATCGTGTCGTAACTATACGAGCCCATATCCCCGAGGGCCCCGCAGCCAAAATCGCTCCATCCCCGCCAGACAAACGGCAAATATGCCTGGTTGAACGCGCGCTCCGGTGCTGGCCCCAGCCACAAATCCCAATCGAGTCCCTCCGGTACAGGCTGCGTTTCCTTGGGCCGCTCAATGCCCTGCGGCCAATAGGGGCGGCTCGACCAGTTATAAACTCCCCGCACCGGCCCAATCGCACCATCCCAAATCCATTCGCACAAAAGCCGCGTCGCTTCGGAGGCTTGATTCCCTACCGCAATTTGCGTCGCCACACCAGTCTCGCGCGCCACCTCCGCCATTCTTCGCGCTTCATAAATGGTGTGAGTCAGCGGCTTCTGGCAAAAAACATGTTTTCCTTTCTTCATCGCCGCAATCGACACCGCCGCGTGTAAATTGTCCGTAGTGCAGACAACAACCGCGTCCACATCCTTCCGCTTCTCGAGCAACTCGCGAAAGTCCGTATAAGCGGCGCAACCGTTGTAGGTTCCCGACCGCTGCTGCGTGCCGTAATAGGCGTTCACAATTTTTTGGCAAGGCTCGCGTCCCGCGACTCCGCTGGTTACGCGCAGGGTGTGCGAAAGCTGAATCGGCTGGTCAGGACTCAGCCAATCCCACCCACTGTCCACTCCCAGCAAAGCCTGCACGGATTTGCAAAACTCGTGCGTGTCCCACTGGGGATAATTCGCCGCGCTTTTGTTCGAATCGCACACCGCCACGCCCTGCACGTCCGGCTCTTTCAAAAAGTGCAGCATCACGCGCAACCCCTGCGCGCCCACTCCGATAAACGCAATGCTGACTTTGTCGCTCGGGGGAACAAATCCCGGTCCGCCCAAAACGTGCCGCGGCACAATCGAAAATGCCACCGCCGCCGAAGTCGTTTTCCCCAAGAATTCCCGCCGCGTAACGCCGCTCTTTTCTCCGGTATTCAATCGTTTCAAATCGCCCATTTCGCACCTCACCGCCGCAATTCTACCGATTCTCCCGCAAAACGTCGATGTTTCCATGCACGCGGCCATGTAGCTTTCGTCGCGCCCGTAAGTCGTTCGTGTAAAATGATAGCCGTACCAAGGCAGATGAGTATCACCACCGGAGCTTTCCGACTCTCAACACGAGGCCGATAACATGACGCCAGTGCAGAAGGAGCTTCTGCAGGAGTTTCAAACCTTTGCCCAGACCGCTCCCACGGCCGAGTCCCTCATGGAACATATCGCCAAGCGCCTTCACGAGAAGATGACGCGCTATAACTGGACAGGCTTTTATCTAGTCGATCCCGCAGACCCCGGCTACCTCATCGTGGGACCCTTCGCTGGCAGCTTTACACCCCATGCTCGCTTCCCCCTTAGTAACGGGCTCTGCGGTGCGGCGGCCACCAGCGGTCAGGTAGTCGTCGTGCAAGATGTCTCCACAGACCCGCGCTATCTTGCCGGCTCGTCCCTTGTAAAGTCTGAAATCGTTGTCCCCATTTACGTGAACAAGAATCTTGCCGCGGAACTTGATATCGAAAGCTATTTTGTCGACACGTTCACCAAACCGGAGCAGGAGTTTGTGGAAGCCTGTGCCAGCGTCCCGGCAACCTACTTGGCAAAAGGATAGGCGAAAGGTTCGTCATGGCATTTGCTATCGCGGGCGGTATAAGGCGCACTCATTTATATGGCGCATTTATCCTGGTGGCGTCCTTAGCAGCTGGGTTCGTTGTATTTCATGCGTCTACTCTGGCGACGCCGAGCAGTCAATCCAAAGAGACCACCTTCAAGGCTGGCGGCTTGCGTTCGTTTGAAATTGTCCCTCTGGAAACAGTTTCGGAAACGTCTTCCAACGCCAGCATTGGCGACCTAAACGGCGACGGACATCCAGATATTGTGTTGGTTAAAGGACGTCACTGGCAGGTGACCAGCAAAGTATTTTTCGGCGATGGCAAAGGACACTTCACGCCAGGACCAGCACTCCCAAGTAAGGCCACCAAAAGCTACTCGGCATCTCTCGCAGATATGACCGGTAACGGCCATCTGGATATGGTGCTGAGCAATGATCAGCCGGATCCAAAATTGGTCCTGCTCAACGATGGCAAAGGAAATTTCACCATCGGCGGGAGCTACGGCAATCCAAAGTGGTCGACCAGAAACGCAGCAGTCGGAGACCTTAACGGCGACGGCTATCCGGATATCGTTGTCGCGAATCGCGAAATGACGAGCTATGTCTGCTTTAATGATGGCAAGCTCCATTTCGACTGCCGTCCATTGGTGGACTCGCCTAGTGCGGCCACTGTGGTCATCGCGGATATCAATAACGATGGCGCAAACGACGTAATTTATGCCTGCAGAGATTCCTGCCAGAGCGTTGTTTATTTTAATGACAGCAAAGGTAATTTTGCTCGGAAAATGCCTTGGGGTCCTCCAAAGTCCTCTACTCGCGCCATGGCGGTCGCCGACTTTGACGGCGATGGCCATCTGGATATCGCCGCCTGCCACGAGCAGCTGGGCTGTTTTGTGTACCTGAACGACGGCAAAGGCAACTTTGGCGGCGGCATTCCATTCCAGACATCTGCTGCGCTCCCCTATTCCATGATCGCCGTGGATCTGAATCGTGATGGCCGGCCGGACATCCTCGTCGGCTACGTCGACGCGCCGGGAATAGCCTATTTCAATGACGGTTCAGGAAAGAAGTTTCAACCCGTGCTATTCGGCGACGGCAAGGGAACGATCTACGGCATGGCCGCGGGCGATCTGGATGGCGACGGATGGGCTGATGTTGTGGTAGCCCGATCCGACGCACCCTGCTTCGTGATGTTCAATCGTCCACCAAAAAAATAAGCATTGCGATCGCTTTCCGAAGGCCCAATCGTTTCACCTGGTTCTAGAACGCCTAGCCTCTCTGTCCTACGCTCGTGCCCTCCGCCGGTCCAATTGCTTCCCCGTACCTCGCCGCGTATGATTGGCAATTCATGCTCTCGGCTCGGCCTAATCTGCCCATGACCCGCAAGATCTCCCGCTTCCTCATTCTATTAGCTGTGGCATTTGCTCTCGGACCTGCGATCGCGCTGGTGTTCTTCACAGTCCGGGCTCAAGCTCCAAGCTCCACCGAAATCATTCCACTTAGCCAAGTTCGACCAGGCATGCAGGGCTACGCCTATACCATCTTCGCCGGGGACCAAGTCGAAAAGTTCGACCTGGAAGTCATCGGCATTATGCCCAATTTCCTTGGACCCCGACAAACCATCATTCTTGTCCAGCTCAAAGGGCCCAAAGTTGAGCATACCGGCGTTGTCGCTGGCATGAGCGGCAGTCCTGTTTATTTCGAAGGCAAACTTGCCGGCGCTCTGTCCCTCAAGCTAGGCGTTTTCACAAAAGAACCCATCGGCGGCGTGACTCCCATCGAGGACATCATTCATCCCCAACCGCGATCCTCCGCGCAAAACGTCGCCTCCGACGCCCCTGTCGCACAGCTCCCGCTTCCCCAAGATGCGGCTTCCCGCACTGGCCTGCCCACCGGCTCCGCTCTCGAGCCCATCGAGACGCCTCTCGTCTTCTCCGGGTATCAATCCGAGGCTCTCCGGCCGTTTGCCGGTCAGCTCCAAAGTTTCGGCTTCGTTGCCGCACAAGGCGGCACCGCTGCCCCCAAGCCCGATGACGGGCACCTCTTACCGGGTGACATGGCAGGCATGGTCCTGGTGCAAGGCGACACGTCGATCAGCTCCGCATGCACCGTCACCGCTATCCGCGCGAATCAGGTCTATCTCTGCGGCCATCCCTTTCTGAGCCTTGGTGACGTCCAATTCCCGATGGCCCGCACCGAAGTCGTTACCACCCTTTCTTCCGAGCTCGCTTCCACAAAAATCATCAACGTCGGCGGGTCCATCGGGACGATCACAGGAGACCATCTCACCGCAGTGACCGGCAAACTCGGCGCTCCACCTCCTATGATCCCCATCGACCTGACTCTCGCCGTGGGTGGCATCGAAAAGAAGCTTCATTTCGAGATGGTCAATCACCCCAAGCTCACTCCCCTGCTGGTGGGCCTCACGGTATTCAACGGCCTTACGCAAAACTCTCTCTACGGCGAAGGTACAACGCTCCATCTCTCCGGAGAAGTCCTCGTCCACGGCCACGCCCCCGTTCAAATTGAAAACACTTTCGCGCCAGGTGATGCTTTCTCCCCCGACGGCTTGCCCATAGCCCTGAACATTCAAAGCGTATTCAATCGTCTTTTTACCAACACACGCGAAACTCCTGTGTTCGACCGCATTTCGCTCCGGGTGGAGAGCGTTCCCGGCCGGCAATCCTTCAGCATCGAAAGTGCGTGGCTCGAAAAAGGCGAAGCCGCGCCCGGCGAAACGCTTCGCGTCCGCATCTTGCTTCGCCCCTATCGCGGCCCCGCGCGTGTCGAAGAAACCACCGTCCGTGTTCCTGATCAAGCTACGCGCGGCACAACTCTGCGCGTCCTCGTCACCGACGGCGACATGCTCAACCGTGCGTCCCGAGGCTTCTCTTTTGCCGGCGCAGGCGGGAGCTATGCGGGCCTCGATCAACTGATCGCCTTGCTAAACCGCGAGCGGCGCAACGACCGACTCTACGTCGGTCTCTTTGCTCCCACACCGACCATCCTCTGGGACGACAAAGAGCTTCCCAACATTCCGCTCTCTCAAATCAATGTCATTGATGGACGTCCCACTCCAGGCACCGTTCAGATTTTGCGCGAATCTCTCGCCAGCGAGTCCTCTATCGCGTTGGGCGGCCCCGTAACTGGCGTCATCTCCCTGAATCTCCAAATCCGGTGACCATGCAAATGCCAAGTCGCAAGCAGACGAAGTCCGTAACCCAGAAGCATCTTCTCTCAAATGCAGCACGCGCGTTTGCACGGATTGCCTCCTTGTCGTTACTTCTTTGCTTTTTCACCTCATCTTTCTCACTTCTCCACGCCGAACACACTCGCCGCTGGCTTCAAACCACTTACGAAGAATTTCTCAAAGGCACGGCCCACGGCGTAGCCGTCCGCAGCGACGGCCGGCTTGAACTCGCGCCAAAATTCACGCTCCTCGCTGACGCCGATGCTTCCTACCTTTGGTCGCTTCGTCTCGATCCTAAAGGCGCTCTTTACGCGGCTGGCGGCTCTCCCGCAAAAGTGTTTCGCTTCGATAACGGCGGCAAACCAACGACCGTTTTTGAATCCACTGACTTAGTAGCCCAATCGATCGCGTTCGACTCTAAGGGCGTGCTTTACGTCGCCACCTCCCCGGACGGCAAGGTCTATCGCGTCTCCTCTTCCGGCGAGAAAACTGTCTTCTTCGATCCCAAAACAAAATACATCTGGGACATCGCTTTCGGTTTCGACGGGATTCTCTATGTCGCTACCGGAGACAAAGGCCAAGTCTTTGCCGTCACGCCCGAGGGCAAAGGCGAACTCTTTTACGCCAGCGACGAGGCCCACATCCGCGTTCTGGCTTTCGACGCAAACAAAAATCTTCTCGCCGGTACCGAGCCCAATGGCCGAGTACTGCGCATCGCGCGTCCCGATGCAAAGGCTCCGCGCAAAGATAAAGATTCTTCTTCCGGATCCGTCGCCGATGGCTTCGTCCTCTACGAAACCTCCAAGCGTGAGGTCACTTCACTAGCCGTCGCTCCCGATGGCTCCATCTACGTCGCCGCCATCGGCGAAAAACAGCGCACCATTTCTACACCTCCCACGACTATCATCAGCTCGCCACAAGGAACCACAACTTTCACGACTAGCGTTGGCGGTGTCACCGGCACGGTTTCTGGTCAGATTCAACCATCCACTCCTTTCGTCGCCTTTCCTCCCACTCTTTCCAGTAGTATCTATCGCCTTTCTCCCGAAGGCGCGCCCGATGAACTCTGGACTTCCCGCGACGATGTCGTATATTCGCTCGGCTTTGCTTCCGACGGCCGCGTCTTGGCAGGCACGGGTAATAACGGCGCTCTTCTAGCCGTCGATGGACATGGCGTTTTCGCGCAACTAGCCAAAGCCGGTTCAGCGCAAATCACCGGCATCGCGCGCAACGCCGCCGGTAAAGTTTTCTTGTGCACCGCGAATCCTGGAAAAGTTTTCTCCGTCGGCCCCGAATACGAGCCCGAAGGCACCTACGAATCGCGTTCCTTTGACGCGCAACTTTTCTCCCAGTGGGGGCGCCTCGATTGGTGGGGTCCACCACCGGCAGCTGTGGCCTCAACGAAATCCGCTGCCGCATCCGGTGGCGAACCGCGCCTCGAGTTTTTCGTCCGCTCCGGCAACACCGAAGATCCCGGAAAGGAATGGTCCCGCTGGTTCGGGCCGTATTCGAAACCTGGCAGCGCTGTTGAAGCACCAAGCGCGAGATTCTTCCAATGGAAAGCCGTCATTCATGACGGCCGGCCTGGCGACGGCATCAACTGGGTGAGCCTCGCTTACCTGCCACGTAACGTCGCACCCGTTATCGATGCCATCGTTCTGCAGGATCCAGGTGTGCGCGCGCAAGGCAACACGATCATCTCGTCCGGCCAGGCGCCAAGCGTAGCTCTTAAAATGCCGCCTACACCTAACACTCCTGGCGTTTTCATCGCGCAAACTACAACGCCGGCAAAATTCGAACAACCTCCTCAGGGATTCCGCGAAAAGGGCTATCAATCGGTATTGTGGAGCGCGCACGACGATAACGACGACGACCTGCACTACAGTGTCTACTATCGCGGCGAAAACGAGCACGAGTGGAAATTGCTGAAGGACAAACTCGATCAAAAATTTTATTCCTGGGACACCACCACACTCCCCGATGGCGCCTACTACCTGAAGATTATTGCGACCGACGCGCCTTCGAATCCCCCCGCTGTTGCCCTAAAAACCGAGCGCGAAAGCGAACGCTTCGAAGTGGACAACACTCCGCCGGCCATCGAACACCTTAAAGTGGGACAGGGCACTTTTCAGAGCGGCCCAAATGTCGTTGTCATCTCGAATGTGATCTCGTTCACGGCGCGTGATTTCTCAAGCAGCATCGACCGCGTTCAATACAGCCTCGACGGAGGCGACTGGACACTCCTTGCCCCAGTTGGAAATGTAAGCGACGCCCCGAGCGAAAACTACGAATTCACCCTGGGTACTCTCGCTCCAGGCGAACACACGATTGCTGTCCGCGCCTACGACCGCTTCGACAATGTAGGCAGCGCAAAAATCACGACAACTTTTTCGAATTCGAAACCCTAGAACCAGAATTCTTCGGCTGTGTTCACATCTAAAATCTGATATTGATTGGATTTTGGATGCCGCACTAAACTCGCAGTCTGCCGGAATTTCTCCGTCCTTGCTCTGGAGGGCAGCATGATTACCGGTGCTCACGTAATTGTCTATACGAAGGACGCTGAGGCGGACCGCGCCTTCTTCAGCGACGTACTCGGCTTCCAATCCGTCGATGCCGGACGCGGCTGGCTGATTTTCGCGCTACCGCCTGGCGAGGCCGCGTTTCATCCCTCCGAAAACAATGGTCCGCACGAACTCTATTTCATGTGCGACAACCTGGAATTAGAAATAGCAGCGCTTGCGGAGAAGAAAGTCATGTGCTCGGCGGTTCACGAAGAAAGATGGGGTTCCATTATGAAGATACGCCTTCCTGGTGGGGGCGAAATCGGTCTCTATCAACCGAAGCATCCAACAGCCCTGGGCCTCGGCTCAAAGTAGAACCGCCGCTCAAATCAAAAAACTGCCAGATTTTCAGACTGATTTACCTGCAGAGGTCTGCGACATCCAGAGTGCCTACCCGCGGGCCGAGCTGAACTTCACAATTTCCGCCCCGAAACCGATGCGGCCATCCGCGTAGGCCTCATTCTTCACGTGGACGACGCGCGCAGTGCAGTTCATCTCCTCGGAGTGGTTCCCCGTCACTTCGCTGGGTATGCGAAGAGTCACTTCAATGGGCATCCCCACCTGCAGGGGCGCCGACGATGCGAAATAAAACCCGCCGCGTGAGATATTTAGCGCTTCCGTGAAATGGTCGCTCTTATCCGCAGCCACCCCTGTCGAGCGAAATCGCAGCGGTGTGCGGTGATTACGGCGGGCAAGTTGTCTGCGTTCTGCGCCTGGCATAATGTCCTCCTCTTGGGGAGGGCGGTAATGACGAGGCCCTCGCACCGTACGAGAAGGGGAATCTCAGCGTAGCAGAGCCAGAAGCCCGGTCAAGCATCAATCCTTAGTACCAGGGGTACCTCCTATTCCTCCTTCCGTTCACCGTTCAGACTGGCCGCCCAGCTGCCAATCCTCGGCTTCAACGAAGAGGCGAGGCCTCTCAGCCCCGCCCAATTCGCGTCCGCCCCAAAATGCGGTTTGCAGACCATCCGCAAATGCAGAAAAATGCACCCTTTATATCGACCTCGATCATCAAAGGTTATCTTCGCCCAAAAGGGGATAATCCATGATCTTTGGTATGACGCCGTACACGTTCTTTCACGTGCTTTTGAGTCTCATCGGCATCTTCACCGGGTTCATTGCGTTGTTTGGGATGATCGCCGGGAAGCGCCTCGATGGCTGGAACGGAATCTTCCTGCTGACCACCGCGTTGACCAGCATCACGGGCTTTTTCTTTCCGTTCCACGGGCTGACGCCAGGGTACTATGTGGGCGCCATTTCGTTGGTAGTGCTCGGCGTCGCCATTCCTGCTCGCTACGTCAAGCAGCTCGCAGGCGCATGGCGCAAGATTTACGCGGTAACTGCTTCGATTGCGCTCTATCTAAACGTCTTTGTGTTGATCGCGCAGTTCTTTATGAAGGTGCCTTCCCTGCATGCGCTGGCACCCACAGGTTCCGAGCCACCCTTCTTGATCAGCCAAGTCGTTGTGATGGCGATTTTCATCGTCTTGACCATCGCCGCCGCCATCAAGTTCCACCCTGAAGCCGTCCACGCTTCTTGATCGATCGCAGGTCCGGGAACAATTCTGCAGAGCCGTGGCAAGGCTCCCGCTAAGGCTTTGCGGACGCCTTATCCAGGACCTCGTATTGCGCGTGCTGTTGATCCGCTGCCGCTTGCGGTGTGGCTAACAAGTGCATCACCGGGTAACCGTCTTTTGCGGAATACTGTGGCCACTGCGGCAGTCCCGCGCCATTTGGATTTCCGGTCTTGGCAAAATTCGTCCAGTAAGAACCCATCTGCTCGGATAGTGCGTAGTCCTCGGGCCGCCATGGAAGTTTCTTCGAGTCGAGCATTCCGAATACAAATTCGATTTCCGCCGAATGGTAGGCTCCCCGACTTTCTTGCGGCGGTGCCCCAGGTGCGGGGGGCGGCAACGGAGGCGCCTGGTCAAACTCATATCGATAGACGGGAGAGTCACCCGTCTTCACCTGCATCTCGATCCATTTCCAAGTGCCGTAGCCGATGAAGTTTGCCGTGGCCAGCTGATCGGCCGAAGCTTTCGCTTGCTCGTCCGTTTCTGCTGGAAAGGCCTTCAGGACGTCCGGCGCCTTTTCACCGTAAGTCTGGTTGGCTTTCTTTGCAAAGTTATCCTTGGTCGCCGCGTCAGCTCCGAAAAACATGTGGTAGTTCCCTTCGTCGTGGTTCCATCCTGCGAGCAGCGCGACGTGCGCCTGATTGCCCTTCGCAAAAGTATCGGATGGACTTTCCGTGAAAAAGTAGCCGTCGATGTTTGGACCGAAGCGGAAAGCGTTTTTATCCTTCGAGGCGGCGTCGAGCGTCTGCTGCGAGGTCATCGCTCGCAGTTTTTCCAGAGTATCCGCTCCGATGGATGCCCCGAATTTCACGCCATCCTGTTCGCTTTCCGCGAGTGGTTTCGCGCTTAGTGTCCGGCCAAAAAACGCGCCGCTCTCTCCGATGGCGCGATGGAGCAATCCCTTGGATGTGGGCGAAGCCATAAGTGCGCTCACGGAGAACGATCCTGCGGACTCTCCAAAGATCGTTACATTCTGAGGATCGCCGCCGAATGCCGCGATATTTTTGCGCACCCATTGCAAAGCCGCGGCCTGGTCCAGCAATCCGTAATTCCCTGATGCATGATGCGGCGATTCCTTGGTCAGCTCCGGGTGTGAGAAAAATCCAAAAATTCCCAGTCGGTAGTTCATGCTCACAACTACTACAGCTTTGTGTGCGAGGCGCTCGCCATCCTGCCGCGGTTCGGAGGTGGCGCCGGCTTGAAAACCGCCACCGTAAATCCACACCATCACTGGCAGCTTCGCATCGGGCGAGGCCTTGGGCGTCCACACATTCAGATAGAGACAATCCTCGCTCGGCGCTGCATCGCGAAATACCATGTCGCCAAATACATTTCCTTGCATGCAGCGCGCGCCGAATTCCGTCGTTTTGCGCACTCCTTGCCAGCTTGGAATGGGCTGCGGCTCTTTCCAGCGCAGCGCGCCAATGGGCGGCGCTGCGTATGGAACCCCTTTAAAAATTTGCACCTTGCCATCCGCGCTGGTGGAACCTTCGACGCTGCCGGCATCGGTGCGCACCTGGCCGGACGCGGCAACGCTCATCCCGGCGAGCAATAGCGCCGCAACTAAGGCTCGCGTTACGCGTTCAGTGCCTATAGCATGAATTCTCATTGGCTCTCCCCCGCTCCCTGTATTTCTCCTCATCGTAAACCGCGAAGATAGTACCTCCCAATAGGCGCGCTGAACAAACCTCTTTCTTCGCGATTTTTCGACAAGCGTTAATCGCACGCAGCGCCGCATGCACTGCCCCGCAAGTCTGTCGTTTTCGCCCGCGGCCAGATTAGCCTGCTCACGCACCCACAACCTTCTTTCGCCGCGGTTCGGGGCATCCGTTCCATGTGCAATAATGTGCTCCGTATCGGACGGACTTACGTAGCGACACAAAACCATTTCGAAGGCTGGAAGGTCGACGCATCGGGGCATCCCATGAGCACAGCACCGCAAGTTGAGTCCACGAATTTTCAAGCGCCCACTTGGGATGACATTCGCGAAGCGCATGCGCGCATTGCTTCGCGCATCCACCGCACGCCTGTTCTCACCTCGCATTCGCTCGATGCGATGGCTGGCGCGCAATTTTTCTTCAAGTGCGACAACCTTCAGAAGACTGGCTCCTTCAAAATTCGCGGCGCTGCAAATGCGATCCTTTCGCTGACCGTCGAGGAAGCCGCGCATGGCATCGTGACGCCATCGAGCGGAAACCACGGGGCCGCCGTAGCCTGCGCTGCCGCCTGGCGCGGTGTGCCTGCCTATATCGTCATGCCGAAAAATGCGCTTTCCGTGAAGTGCCGCGCCGTCGAAAGCTACGGCGGACGCATCACGTTTTCCGAGCCGACGATCACTTCACGGCAGGAAACTTCCGCACGCGTTCAAGCCGAAACCGGTGCGGTCCTGATTCATCCTTACGACAACGACCGCATCATCACCGGCCAGGCCACCGCCGCGAAGGAATTTCTCGAAGAAGTTCCGGACATCGACGCCGTATTCACGCCCGTGAGCGGAGGAGGACTTCTCAGCGGCACTTGCCTCAGCGCGAAAGCCATGCGCCCCGAAATTCGCGTTATTGGCTGCGAACCCGCGCGCGCCGACGACGCCTACCGATCGCTCACTACCGGCACGCTCCAATCGCTCGATTCCAGCGACACTATCGCCGACGGCCTTCGTGCTTCTCTCGCCCCGAGAACATTTGCGATTTTGCGGCGTCATCTCGACCGTGTCCTGTTGGTGAGCGAGGAAGAGATCATTGCGGCGATGCGCCTCATTTGGGATCGCATGAAAATCATCATCGAGCCCAGCAGCGCGGTGGCCATTGCTCCCCTTCTCAAGCCGGGAGCCGTCGCCGAGCTCAACTTAGCCGCCCGTGCCGATGGCGCTCCTCCAAAACTGGGTGTCATCTTTTCTGGCGGTAACGTCGACCTCTCCACCCTCCCGTTCTGAACGTATCCGCGCCGCTCCATCTGGTTCCCTGTCGCGAGCAGCATGCTCTCGATGATGGTCACCCATGCAGCCACACCGATCGTGGACGAAGGAATGATATGAGAAGCCGGATCAACACAGCTTCGATATCTGTCATTTTTGACGATAGTGCGCTGTGTCGCTCCAGTCTAGCGTCTCCCCGTTTGGCAACGCTATTAGGCGCACAGGGGAGTGCATGGAAATCACGCGAAGAGACTTGATCAAGGTATCTGCAGCGGCGGCGGCTTTGGGAGCTTTTGGCGAAGTATCCAAAGGCTTTGACGATCCCCTGCCCTCGTGGAATAACGGACCTGCGAAGCAAGCGATTCTGACTTTCGTCAAGGATACGACGGAAAAATCCAGCTCCAAGTACGTCGGACCGAAGGATCGGATTGCCACGTTTGACCAGGACGGCACTCTTTGGACGGAACACCCGTTGTATACCCAGGCCATGTTTGCGCTCGACCGCCTGGGTAAGCTCGCCCCACAGCACCCCGAATGGAAGGAGACCGAACCGTTCAAATCAGTAATCACGGGTGACCGCGAAGCGATGAGTAAGTTCAGCGAAAAGGATTGGATGGAGATTGTCGCCGTAACGCACTCCGGGATGGGCACGGAAGATTTTCTGGCACTCGTGAAACCGTGGATCGCTTCAGCCAAGGCCCCGCGTTTCGATCGACCGTACACTGATCTCGTTTTCCAACCAATGTTAGAAGTTATGAAGCATCTTCGCGAAAAAGGCTTCAAGACCTATATCGTCACAGGGGGCGGACAGGAGTTCGTGCGCACTTACAGCGAGCAGGTGTATGGCGTCCCGCCAGAGCAAGTCGTGGGATCGAGCATTGTCACCAGGTACGACAATTCAAGCGGCAAGCCGGTGCTGATGCGCGAACCCAAACCATTCTTCGTGGACGATGGGCCCGGCAAGGCCATCGGTATCAATATGTTCATCGGCAAGCGGCCGTACGCAGCCTTCGGCAATACCGCTGGGGATCAGCAAATGCTGGAATGGACGCAAGCAGGGGATGGCGCGCGCCTGATGATGCTTGTGCTTCACGATGATGCCCAGCGCGAGTATGCCTACGGACCGGCGAGGGGGCTTCCGGATACCCATGTCGGAACTTTTTCCGAGGCGCTTCTGACCCAAGCAAGCAAGAGCGGCTGGAATGTGATCAGCATGAAAAACGATTGGAAGCGCATTTTCGCCTTCGACAAGTAAATCAATGCCTTGTTCTGAAGCTAGCCGCGACATCGAAAGCGCAGAATGAATTAGAATCTTCGTGGCGATGTGGACTGTCCTTGAAATAGCTCCGGGTTGATCACATTACCGAACATTGGGCATAGCAATACGGCTTTTACGCAGCTCATGCGGACTGTCCCAGCAATCCGCCCGGGAGAGTCGCAGCGCCGATGGCCTCTAAATCAGAACCGCCTGCCGAAACCGCCGAGCGCCCCGGCAGTCTGCTTGTGCTTGCCCTGCTGGCGCCTATCGCAGGCGCGATCGCCGGGCTGCTAGGATCGGTCTTCCGGCTTGCTCTCGAGCGCGGCGACCGTATTCGTGATGCATTAATTTTGAGGGAGCACGGCCACAAGACTCCCGGGTTTCTAATGGTCACCCTTTCTTGCGCTGCCGCAACGGCCCTTGCGGCATGGCTAGTTCGCCGGTACTCGCCCCTCGCGTCTGGCAGCGGCATCCCCCTTGTTGAGGCTGTGCTCGAAGGAAAGCTACCACAAGCGCCCTTCCCTCTGATACCAGTGAAGTTTCTTGGTGGCCTGCTCGCGATGGGCGCGGGGCTTGCGCTCGGTCGCGAAGGCCCCAGCGTGCAGATGGGGGCCACCAGCGCTGACACCTTGGCGAGAATATTTAAGCGAAATTTACCGGACCGCAGGGTACTTCTAGCTGCCGGCGCGGGGGCCGGGCTCGCGACGGCCTTCAATGCACCGATCGCCGGGGCAATTTTTGTGCTCGAGGAATTAGTGCGGCGATTTGAACCACGCATCGCCATCGTGGCGCTCGGTGCATCGTCAGCCGCCATCACGGTGGCGCATCTGTTTCTAGGTTACCAGCCAGACTTCCATGTCGAGGCCTTGGCTTTTACGAGGAACAATGGAATAAAGATCCTCTTTTTCGTACTCGGTGCGGTAGCTGGGCTTGCTGGCATGGCCTACAATCACGCGATTCTCGGGGCAATCGCCGCGGCGGACAGAGTGCATCGATGGCCCGTGGAATTTCGTGCCGCGCTTATTGGCGCTGGCGTAGGCATTCTGGCATGGTACGCACCCGGACTTGTCGGGGGCGGCGACCCGATTACTCAAAGTATGCTGGAAGGGTTAGGGACGCTCGCCCTGATTCCAATATTGTTTCTGATTCGCTTCGCACTGGGAGCCGTTTCTTACGCCGCCGCCACGCCTGGCGGCCTTTTCGCTCCCATGCTTGTGCTAGGAGCGCAACTCGGCCTGTTCTTTGGAATCGGCTGCCAATTCTTATTCTCTGGGCTTCACATTCAACCGGTGGCATTCGCGGTCGTAGGCATGGCCGCCTTTTTCGCAGGAGTCGTGCGAGCGCCGCTCACCGGAATCGTGCTCGTCACCGAGATGACGGGAAACGTCACCATGCTTCTTCCCATGCTTAGCGCGTGCTTCGCGGCGATGCTCTTTACGACCCTTCTCGGCAACCCACCGATTTATGATTCTCTCAGGGAACGTACCATGCTCAACGCTTCGGCTGCACCTAGGTCATCGCTGAGATGAGCACTGAGCATCCTAAGTGGACGCAGGAAATTATACGCAGCTCCTCAAAGGCAGACTGCGCCTATTGTGGATCTAGAAGGCGCGACTGCGCGATGCGCAGAGACTTGGCATTCTGACGCTGAATTCATGACAGTCGGGACCTCGTGCTGGATGCAATTCTGGAATACGTAGCTCCTGTAAAAACTGCCAATGCCCACGAGATTTGCTCCGAATATCATAATCCGAGTGGCTCATATATCGCGCAGGCCAGGACGAAATGCAGTCTCCCTCTATCTCCTCGCATGGATGCTGTTCTTTTTTTGTGCGGGTCTCCCCGCGCAGGACAAGTGCAACGTTGAGGTCAAAGTCCTGCTCCCGCCTGCAGAGACGCAGAACGCCGTCGTAGCGCTCAAAGCCAAAAAAGAAACGCCCAGTCGCGTGTACTTCTTTGACACAGACGCGCTCGACCTTTTGTCTCAAGGGGTAATCGTGAGGCTGCGTCGGGACGCGCATAGCGAGCTGACTATCAAATTGAGGTCGCCCACTGGAAGGAAGCTCGGACCCACCACCGAAGGCGGCGACGACTTCAAATGTGAAATCGACCAGACAGAGGAAGGAGCGGTCTTCTCGTATTCGATTCGGAAGAGATACGTCGCGGAAGAGCTTCCTCAAACTGGAAATGAGGTTTTTCTTTTGCTTAGCGCCGGACAAAAGAAACTGTTACGAGACGCCCAGGCTTCGGTGGATTGGACCCGTGTCCAAAGAATCGTCGAAGTTAAATCAAGCGCCTGGCAGGCTCAATCTCAACCACGGTTAGGCAAACTCGCGTTGGAACTTTGGGAGTGGCAGAGAGGCAAACTCCTGGAACTCTCGACGAAAGTTTCATCCGAAGCAGCCTCGTCCACATACGCAGAATTAAGACAGTTGATCGAGACTAAGCGCCTCTCGATGAGTCCCACCCAACGACCCAAGACCACGATCGTTCTTCAATCCGTCGCGCACATCGCGCCTCGATAGGCGGTCTCGCACAGTTACGGACACCCCCAGGCAACTAGAGAGATTCCCAACTCACCTGCCTGGCATGTCAGGACGGGAGCAGGCGATCGAACCATTACGCAATTCCTCGCACTGTTAAAAGTGACAGTTTTCCCAGAAGGGGTGATTGGCTAGCCTGCCAGATGCTGTACCTCGTAGATATTCGCAGTGCTTAACTGGAGTCGCATGGCGCACTGTTGAGGAATCCGCTGGTACATTCTTGGGTTTGAGCTCTCCAGGTTAAGCAAGAGCGGAGAACGCCAAAACAGCTGCTTCCCCGCAGTGTGTGTCCTCAGTAGGAGGCTTTCGATTGTTCAGCCTTATCCGAAGTCTCATCCAGCCCTACCGCGGAACCCTACTGGTTATATTGATCGCGATGCTGGTCCAAACCGCGATGAGTGTGGCAGGGCCGTGGCCGCTGAAAATCATTCTCGATAACGTAGTGGGCTCCCACAAACTGTCGCCCGAAATGACCCACCTGCTTGGCCCACTTTTGCGCGGCGAAGGCAAAATGAAAATCGCAGAAGCTGCGGCAATCGCCGCCGTCGTGATCGCGTTGATCGGCGCGGCCATGTCCTATATCGCGAACTACTACACCACCAGCGTAGGCCAGTGGGTGGCCAACGATCTCCGCCTCAAAACCTATCACCACCTGCAGCAGTTGTCCCTCAAGTATTACGACACGCACGAAACGGGCACGCTTTTGAGCACTGTTACTGCCGACGTGCAAACGATCCAGGGCTTTGCGTCGTCTTCCACGCTGGGCATCATCGTGGACATGTTCACGATAATCGCGATGCTGGTCGTCATGCTCTGGTTGAACTGGGACTTCACTCTGATCGCCGTGGCCATTACACCCTTCATGCTGTTGCTGGTGTCGCGCTTCAAGAAAACCGTCAAGAAGGCCACGCACCAAGTCCGCAAAGAGCAGAGCAAAATCGTGGAGGTCGTGGAACAGGGCCTGCAATCCATGCGCGTAACCAAGGCTTTCGGCCGTCAAGAACTTGCCGAGGCTCAACTCGCAGAGGTCAGTCAGGCCACCGTGAATGCTTCGCTAAAAGCTCGCCGCATCAAGGCCTTGCTATCGCCGATCGTTGCCGTCACCGTTTCTCTCTGCACCGCGTTCGTGCTCTATCGTGGTTCCTATCTTATTCTCGCGGGCGCGATGACCGCCGGAGGCTTAACTGTCTTCCTTTCTTACTTGAGCAAATTCTTCAAGCCTGTTCAGGACCTCGCCACAATGACTAACGCGATCGCTCAGGCCGCTGTCGGCGTCGATCGTATTCGCGCCATTCTCGATGCCGACACAGTCATTCCGCAGCGCCCCGAAGCGCGTGATCCACAAGCGCTTAAGGGAGAAATCGAATTTCAAAATGTCGCGTTCTCCTACAACAACGAGGCTAAAGTGCTAACGGATGTCAGTTTCAGCATCAAAGCCGGTCAAATGGTCGGAGTCGTGGGCCCTACCGGATGTGGCAAGTCCACCATCGTCAGTTTGATTCCTCGCTTCTACGATCCCACAGGCGGCAGTGTAAAAATTGACGGAGTAGACCTCCGCGATTACAAGTTTCTTCCTCTGCGCGATCAGATAGGTTACGTCTTGCAGGAGACCATTCTTTTCGCGGGCTCTGTGCGCGATAACATCGCCTACGGCCGAGAAAATGTCACCGAAGCACAAATTGTGGAGGCCGCCAAACTTGCGAATGCCGATGAGTTTATCCAGCGCATGCCTCACGGATACGACACTATGGTTGGCGAGCGCGGCGACACGCTCTCCGGAGGCCAGCGCCAGCGTATCGGCATCGCGCGCGCTATCGTCAGGAATAACCCTATCCTGATCCTGGACGAGCCGACTGCGGCGCTGGACACCGAGTCCGAGCAGCTTGTTATGGAGGCCTTGGAGCGCCTGATGAAGGGCCGCACAGTGATCACTATCGCCCACCGGCTCAGCACCATTCGCGACGCCGACAAGATCGTCGTTCTAAAAGGTGGCGTCGTAGCGGAACAGGGCACGCACGACGAATTACTGGCCCGCAACGGCGTGTATGCGGAGTTGTATAAGATTCAATTCAGTTCGCCACCTCAGGCCTCTTCCGCCGCTGCAGCTACAAATTAGGAAAATATAGAAGATGGTTGAGAGGACAAATTCAGTGATCAAGCGAATTCTGAACGTCTCCAACAGCGTCTTGCTGCTGACGCTGCTTCCGGCTTGGGCGTTGGCAAATGAGGCAAAAGAGCCGCCGCATTTCGTTCCGGCGAGCGTGAACACAGCTGGTGACATTCCCTACCCCGCAAGCAGCCTTGACGCGGGCGTGGTGACGCTCTCAGTAGACTTGGACAAGACAGGTCGGGTGATTGCAGTAACGATTCTGCGGGACATCGCCACCGTATCCGGGCCGGCCGCCGCGGCGGTGCGCTCCTGGAGGTACACGCCGGCGACGCGCGACGGGAAGCCCGTGGAATCGACGCTGACGATCAATATCGTGTACGATCCCGGCTTTCTTGGAGCGGACAACATCCCTCTGCCGCCGCCATCGCAAGTTCAGCCCATCTCAACGAAGGAGCAGGCATTTTATCCCCCACAACTGAACGCAGCCACGTTTGCGCCGTATCCTGCCAAGGCGAAGGCCCAGGGAGCTGTGGTCCTGAACGTCACGCTGGACACGAATGGCAACGCCTCCCAGGTCGCGACTCTGCGAGACGTTCCGCCGCTGACGGCATCGGCAACCGGCGCATTGAAGAGTTGGAATTTCAGCGCGGCAACCTACGAGGGAAACCCAATCCAATCACACATGGTCGTGGCTTTCGTGTTCCGCTCCCCATCAGCGGCACTTCCCTGAAATTACTTCGATAGCAGTATACTCCTCCAAATCGCATCGCTAAGACGAGGTCAGGCGCATTCATGAGCCATTATGGATTAGCCGTGTTGGGACTGTTAATTGGCCTGTTCGGCGGCATATTGATTTGTCTTGAGCTTGGCTACCGCATTGGACGTAATGACTCAAAGAAAAGTCGCGAATTAGCATACGTAGGCATCGGCAACATCGAGGCTGCACTCTTTGCGCTTCTTGGCCTTCTCCTCGGATTCAGTTTTGCAGGAGCAACATCCCGGCTTGAAACCCGGCACCAGCTCATTGTTCGCGAGGCTAACGCCATCAGTACAGCCTATCTTCGCTTGGACCTGCTTCCTGCAAGCGAGCAGCCGGCAATACGCCATTTATTCCGAGACTATCTCGATGCTCGCCTGCAGGCTTATGAGAAGTTTGCGCACCAGGAAGCCTCCGAGATCGAATTTGCGCGCGCGTCAGCACTGCAGGGGCAGATTTGGTCCCAAGCGTTAACCGCCAGCCGGGCAGACCCAACTCAAGACTCTGCCAGGCTTCTTTTGCCAGCTCTCACCGAAATGATCGATGTCGCTACTTCTCGTGCCATTGGGCAGAAGATCCATCTTCCGGCTCTCGTGTTTTACCTGTTGATTGGCATCGCGCTCCTCTCTGGTCTGCTCGCGGGTTACGCCATGTCCAAACGCCAGACGCGGAGCTGGCTGCATGTCCTGATTTATGCCGCGATCATCTCGATCACCGTCTATGTGATCTTCGATTTCGACAATCCTCGCTTTGGCCTGATCAAGGTGGACGCGGCCGATACCGCTCTCCTTCAGCTCCGCGATTCAATTCGGTAAGGAGGATCGGGACTGCTGCGCACAAGTCAGGTCTCTGCTCGTTGCCCTTCTCAGAGTTATTTCAGGCCAACCAGCGCAAATTTCCATGATCCATCGCTCTGCCGCTTCAGCAAACGCATACCTTTGTCGTTGACATTGACGGGAGCGTCCTTGGCAGACAGCTTGTACGTGGCTTGCACATTTCCTACCTCGAGGGCCCAGTCTCCCGCGATTTGAATCTCTTTGATGTCGGACACGTAGTTCAATACCTTGAAATCCGGGTTCCCGGCCCGGAATTGCTCATACATCTCTTTCATGGCTTTTATACCCACCACAGGCGTGCCGGCAGCGCCGAGGTTCACTCCATCGTC
>Ga0209446_1000002_pt1 | contig 89103 bp, 66 predicted proteins | sample BogFormECP04_OM2_FD_188242 | JGI IMG/M metagenome (GOLD analysis project Ga0209446, IMG submission 188242) | Bog forest soil microbial communities from Calvert Island, British Columbia, Canada - ECP04_OM2 (SPAdes) (version 2) | ecosystem: Environmental > Aquatic > Freshwater > Wetlands > Bog ... | reverse complement strand
TAGACTAGGTACACACAGGGTTGGTGTCAAGGGCCTGCATGTGAACGAGTGGCGGTAGTCGCTACCGGCCCTCAGACGGAAGACCCAGGTGTAAAACCAGCACCTGGGGCACCCAGCCCGGAAGTATTATAGGTCAAGGAGTAGCGAGCCGTGACCACGCGTCAACAGAAGGTTCACACGAGACAAGCTCACACGCGACAGGTCCATACGCAACTGAGCCGAGCCGCAGTCCAGATCTTTGCCGCCAATGAGCGCATGAACCAGATTCTTATCGAACATCTTGACCCGCGCGCTTGGAGAGCCAAACCACCCTGCAAGGTCCGCACCATTGTGGCGATCTTCACGCACATGCACAACGTCCGCGCGAAGTGGGTGAGGCTTACCGCTCCGCACCTTAAGGTTCCACGACAGCTTGCCCGCGCGCACTGTACGCCGCGGCAGGCCCGTGCGGGATTGGCCGAGAGCGCCGCTCGCTGCGCGGAGATGCTCGCGGAAGCGCTCGGAGGTGGTGGGGGCGGCGTCGAGAAGTTTCTCAGAGACGGCTGGGCTCGGCCTTGGCCCGTCGGCCCGGAAATGCTGTGCTACATGCTTTCACACGAAGCCCACCATCGCGGGCAGGTGTGTATGCTCGCGCATCAGCTCGGATTCCCGTTGCCGATTGAAGTGGCGTCGGGGATCTGGAATTGGGAAAAGCTGTGGAAAGAGTGCGGGTCGTCTGGCGGCCCCGGCTCCGCTTCTTAAGGAATCGCTCAAGGGCACAGGCTGACAGGTTTCAGCGGTTGCCTGTTGCACCAGCCGATTGTACATTGTGCGGCACAGTAGTACCATATAAGGTGCAGGGTGCCAGAAGACCGAACGCCGCGAAAGATTCCACTGATTTTTTATCGCGCGGGGGCGGGGGGCGAGCCGGTACGGGAGTGGCTGAAGGGATTGCCGGAAGCCGAACGGCACGCCATAGGCAAAGATTCTGTTGCGTGCGCAATGGCGATGGCCGGTGGGAATGCCGCTATGCAGGCCCATGGGAGGCGGCTTGTGGGAGATCCGAACGGATCTGCCAACGCGCCGGACAGCGCGCGTGCTGCTTTGTCTTCACGAGGAGCACCTGGTAGCGCTGCACGGGTTTATCAAGAAAACGCGCACGACGCCGGATGAAGATTTGGCATTGGCACGCAAGCGGCAGAAGGAGCTGCAACGATGAGCAAGAAGCGCGGGACGGGCAAGAAGCATATGGGTTCGAGCATCGATGATTTCCTGAAGCACGAGGGTATCTTCGAAGAGGCGCAAGCGCAGGCCATCAAAGAGGTCGTGGCATGGCAGCTCGACGAGGCCATGAAGAAACGGAAAATCTCAAAAAACAAAATGGCCACGCTGCTCAAAACAAGCCGCACTCAGGTCGATCGGCTACTCAATCCGAAGAGCGACATTACGCTTTCCAGCCTGCAACGAGCGGCGGCAATGGTTGGGCGGCGGGTGATGATCGAGCTGGTTTGAGAGGGTCAAAACCCGCACCCTTTGCAAAACCAAAACCCAAAGGGTGCGCCACCCAAGTCAATAGCTTGGCCCACCCGCCAATCTGCAGTGAAGTGCCCGGCTCTTCCGAGCCGCGCACTTTTTCTCGTATTCTTAGTTGATCGAGTCTTTAGATCACGGCTGCGAAGGCGATTTGGCCTTTGCCGCTTCCAGCTTGCTCTTTAGCTCGGCCTGCTGATCAGGTGTTAGCACCTCGTTCAGCTTGGCCATCGTGCCCTCGTGGAGTTCCTTCATCTTCGCCTTTTTCTGGTCATCGCTGAGCGAAGTATCACTGGTCACCGCCTGACGCTTGGTCTTCGCATCCGCAAAGATATCCTTCACCTTTGCCTTCTGGTCGTCAGTGAGATTCAAGCTCTCCACTGCGACCTGTAGTCCGCCCCGCATTCCCATTTCTTTACCTGCGGTTTGGGGCGCGGGCGCTGTCTGTGATTTCGCTAGAGCCAAGGGTATGGCCAGCACCGCGACCATGCCCAATGACACCAATCCTCCAAATATTCTTCCGATCTTCATTTGCGAATCTCCTCAGTTTAGTTTCTGGGCTGAGTTGCGGGCGGGGGCTCATCACCGTCATACCACATTGACGCACCGTCAGCGACAAAAAAATGCCTGGCGCCTGTCCCCTGCCGCTCCCTTACACCCTCAATGCGCCTTCGGCACAAGAGGCAGCGATTTCGCGTCGCGGATGCCAGTTCCTTCAACAACCGTATAAATGGAATCCGCCCCTACATTTTCAAGCGTTTCGAGTTTGCCGCTGGGCCAGCGGATTTCTACTGAATCGATTTTGGTGGAATTGCCGAGGCCGAAGTGGAGACGAAGGTCGTTTTGGGAGAGGTAGCTTCCGCCGCCGCGGACTTCGGCGATTTGGCGGACGCCTGAGGCGCGGATGGTGACGCGCGCGCCGATGGCGGCACGATTACTTTTTGTGCCGACAAGTTTGAAGAGGACGCGATGATTGGGGGCGGTGTTTTGGTTGAGGAGAAGAGTGGGAGGTTCGCCGACGTTGACCAGGACTACGTCGATGTTGCCGGTGTTGAAGATGTCGCCGAAGGCTGCGCCGCGGCGGGATTTTAGCGGGAGGTCGGCGAGGCCGGCTTCTTTCGCGACTTCGTCGAAGGTCCCGTCACGATTGTTGCGCTCCAGGAAAATCGGTTGGCGATAGTGCGGGCTGTTATCGAGCGAATCAATCTGAGGATAGACGTGGCCGCAGGCGATCAGGAGATCGAGCCAGCCGGTGTTGGCCATGTCGAAAAAGCTGGTGCCCCAGCAGACGTCCTGATAGCTTGGCCGTCCAACACCGGAGGGCCAGCTTACGTCCTCGAAGCCGTTGGCGCCCATGTTGCGCCAGAGAGCTTTGGGCTGCTCCTGGAACGTGGTGATGAAGAGGCTCAAGCGGCCGGAGTGGTCGTAGTCGGCGAAGTCGACGCCCATGTTGCCAAGCTGCGTGCCGTCGCCGCTGAGGGAAATTCCGGAGAGCATGCCGACTTCAGAAAAAGTGCCGTTGCGATTGTTGTGATAGAGATAGTTGGGGACGGAATCGTTGGCGACGATGAGATCGAGCCAGCCGTCGTTGTCGTAATCGGACCACATTGCGCCGAGGCCGTAGTAGCCGATTTGGTTGTGGACGCCGGCTTTCACGGAGACTTCTTCGAAAGTGCCGTCGCCGCGATTATGGTAAAGAAGATCGCTTTCGCCTTCGAGGCCCCAGGGACCGCACTGCACTTGCAGTCCTTTATATAGGCAGAATTTGTTGCTGCCGGGCACGGGCATGTGAGCGGTGTCGACGTGAACGTAGCGGGAGACGAAGAGGTCGACGTTGCCGTCGCGATCGTAATCACCCCAGGCGGCGCCTGTGCTGAAGCCACCGCCGCGCACGCCAGCTCTTTCGGTGACATCTTCGAATTTGCAGTTGCCGAGGTTGCGGTAGAGAACGTTGCCGCCGTAGCCGGTGACGAAGAGATCGAGCTTGCCGTCGTTGTCGTAATCGGCGACGGCTACGCCCATGCCCCAGCCTAGGCGAGTGAGGCCGGCTTGCTTGGTGATGTCCTTGAAGGTGCCGTCGGGCTCTTGATGATAGAGCGTGACCATGGGGTCGCCGCCTTTTAGGTAGCGATCGACTGTGGAACCGTTGACAGTGACGATGTCGAGGCGGCCGTCGTCGTCGCAATCGAAGAGGCCTGCGCCGCCGCTCATGGATTCGATGATGTAGCGTTTTTCGTTGGTGGAGATGTGGGAGGCGGTCAGGCCCACGGCTTGGGCGATGTCTTTGAATTTCGGGACTGGGGGGAAGCCGGGGCGGTCGACTTTCGGCTCCGGCAATTTTGCGGAGGGCGGAAGCGGGACGGCGGTGCTCTGGGCGCGCAAGGGTTGTGGGGATGAGGAACTTAGGAGCAGAAGGACGGAAAAGATAGGTAGAGCGGAGAGGCGAGAGAAGTGACCAAGCATTGAAAGCATTCTAGCGTAAGAGACCCTTTCCGCGAGCGAATGTGCGTTTTGAGGCGGGGGCTGTTGGAGAGGCCGCAGCAAGAGCGAATTGGGGCTCGTCCCTGCTATACTCGCGGGAAGAAATTTTGCTGGGCTCGGGTACAGGACGCGGTCCAGCGGGTGCAGCAGTGCGAGTCGAGCGCTGCGAGAAATAATCGAGGGCGTGCCCATGACACCGACGAAGAAGAACGCCGGTCCGCGTAGAGAGAACAAAAAAGTTACTTTGAAAACTGTGGCGAGGCATCTGGGCCTCGCCGCCGGAACCGTTTCCGCGACGCTAAACAATTCTCCAGCGGCGCGGTCAATTCCCGATCACACAAAAAAACGAATTCTTGCCGCGGCGCAAGAGCTGAATTACCGGCCGGACTTTTTTGCGCGCACTTTGCGGATGAGACGGACATTTACGATCGGAGTGATCGCAGAAGAGATCGGAGATGCTTACGGGTCACAAGTGATCAGCGGAATTGAGAAATACCTGACGGGGCAGAACTATTTTTTCCTGACGGTGGTACACCGGCACGATCCAAAACTGCTGCAAACGTACTCGCAGATGCTTGTGGAACGAGGCGTCGAAGGATTCATCACGGTGGACACTTCTATTATGGCGGAGCCCTCGCTGCCGACGGTTGCTGTTGCTGGGCACAGGCAGATCGCCGGAGTGACGAATATTGTGCTGGACCACAAACGCGCGGCGAGATTCGCGCTGGAGCATCTGAAGGATTTAGGGCACAGAGAGATTGCGTTTTTGCAGGGGCAGGTTTTCAGCTCGGACTCCGAGGAGAGGTGGAATGCGATTTGCGAGGTGGCAGCGGAGTTGGGGATTCGCATTCGACCGGAGTTGACGATACGGATCGAGAGCAAGGTTTCTACGCCGGAAGTGGGATTTCCGGTGACGAAGGAGCTGCTCGCGAGACGAGAACCTTTCACGGCGCTCTTTGCGTATAACGATATTTCCGCGATTGGGGCGATCTGGGCGCTGCGCGAAGCTGGGTTGCGGGTGCCGCAAGATGTGTCTGTCGTGGGGTTTGATGATATTCCTGGAGCCGCATTTGCGAATCCGGGGTTGACGACCGTGCGGCAGCCGCTGGTGCGGATGGGAGAGATCGCAGCGCAAACGCTGGTCAGTCAGATTGAGGGGCGCGAGGAATATCTTCCGGAGATTGCTATCGAGCCGGAGTTCGTGAAAAGAGATTCAACGGCACGTTTGGCGCAGGCACGGGCGCTGAGTTCAAGAATCTAAGAGAACACAGCGCACTTCAGAACTTTTACCGCTGCCTCTTCCCTTCCTTTCACGGCTTGGAGAGAAATTCGCTGAGAAGCATGTGGAAGTGATGGACGCCGTTTTCGCGCTTCACGGAATAGCGACCGCGGTCGTAGGTCGAAGAATTTAACCCTCGCTGGACATTTCTACAAAGGTCGATGTCTTCCTGCTGAACTTCATCGCTAAAAGCCACGGCGCGTTTAATGCGCTCACGAACTTTTTCGGAATGCGCGTCGTGGAAGAACCATTCGAAGATGGTGAGGGTTTTGTCGTGTGACAGGGGAACGATGAGATTGGTGGAAAGATTGTCGGGATATATGTTGAGCATGAGATTGGGAAAAATCCAGAAATAGAGAGCTTCTTGAAGGCCAGTGCCCGGCGGATAGAAGCGTTCGCCTCCGTCTTCCGGCTTCATCGCGCGGATGGGAGCGAACTGCTGCGAGTAGTAGCGATACGTGTCGGTGCGATATTGCGCATAGTCGATTTCGCGCATCAGGCCGGGGTGCGCAATGGGGATGTGGTAGCCCTCGAGATAGTTGTCGACGTAGACCTTCCAGTTGCAATCGATGATGTAGTCGCGGCGCTCGACGGACTGCAGGCCTTCGAATTGGAAGCCGCTGGCCCGTTCGGGAATTTTGCCGAGATAGGTGGAAAGCGGTTCGGCGTTTTGATCGAAGTTGACGAAGATGAGTTGTTCCCAGGTTTCTAGGCGTAGAGGCACCATGCCCATGGTGCTACGGTCGAAAAATTCGACGCCTTCGACGTCGGGCGTGCCGATTAGGCGGCCATCGAGCGTGTAGGTCCAGCCGTGATAGCCGCAACGGAGAACATTTTTACAGCCTCTGCCTTGAGCGATGGGGCCGGCGCGGTGGCGGCAGACGTTGCTGAAGGCACGGAGCGTGCCTTGCTTGTCGCGAACAACGACTATGGGTTCGCCGATAACATCGGCCGTGAAGAAGGTTTCGGGATCGACGATGGTGCGTCTTGTGTCGTTGACCACGCCACAGGGAGTGTTGAGAGTGCCCACGAATTGCCAGGTGCGGCGGAAGATGCTGGCTTTTTCGGCGTCGAGGATCGTGGGGTCGGTGTAGAACTTCGACGCGAGGGTGTGCGCGGATTCGATTTGTTCGTGGACGTCGAGGTGCAAAGGCTTAGTAGTCATTGAGAAAATCCTGAAAAGAATGGCGGAGCAAGAGTCAACTTCATCTACGGCGACTTGACGTTGATACGTATCGAAAGGATTTCGGCCGCGGGCAGCGTGGAATCCGTTTTCATGTTAGGCGTGAACCAGTCCACATTTGAGCTCGCAACTATAGTTTCAGGAGTCTTCACGAAATCATAGTAGTAGGGATTCTCCCGCGTTTTCGGACGCACGTAAGAAAAACATTCCCACAAGACCCGTTCGGCATCATTGATTTGAAACACAGAACTATCCAACGTCAAACCAGCCGGAGACCACACCGTTAACCGCTCGTCCTCGTTAAAACGAAGCCGCAGAACACCGCGATCATGTTCAGAGGCTACAATTCGATGGGCCTTGTCGTAGGGTCTGCCAAACCACACTCCCCAAAAGCGCAAGGTTCCAGGGCTGATTTTCGGCAACGCCTTTTGTATTTCGTCACAGATTTTCTCAGCTTCGTTCATCGCGTCGCCGGGATGCGCTTGTCATCAGAACTTGCGGGTTTCTTGGCGCGACCAGCGCTCGACTACGATTTTGGATTCGGTGTAGAACTCGACGGCGTCGCGCCCTTGGCCGTGAAGAATGCCGAAGAAACTTTCTTTCCAGCCGCTGAAGGGGAAATAGGCCATGGGAGCGGCGACACCGATGTTGATGCCAATGTTTCCGGCGGGCGCTTCGTAGCGAAAGCGGCGCGCAGCGGAACCGCTGGTCGTAAAGAGAGAGGCTTGATTGCCGTAGGGGCTGCGGCGGAGGAAGTCCATGGCTTCGTCCATGGAATCAACGTGGACGAGGCTGAGGACGGGGCCGAAAATTTCTGTGTTGGCGAGCTGGCTTGTGGATGGGAGGCCATCGAGAACTGTGGGAGTGAGGAAGCTGCCGGATTCGTGATTGGGGATTTTCGTGTTACGGCCATCGAGGATGGCTTTGGCGCCTTCGGCTTCGCCGGCGGAGATCAGAGATTCGATGCGCCTTTTGCTATCGCCTGAAATAACCGGTCCCATCTGAACGCCGGATTCGAGACCGTTGCCCACCTTGAGAGTGGAGGCGGAATGCGCGATGGAATCGCGGAACGATTTTTGTGCGTCGCCAATGGTAACGGCAACGCTCACGGCCAGGCAGCGTTGTCCGGCGCAGCCGAAGGCGCTGTCGCTGATGATTTGCGTGGCGAGTTCCATGTCCGCATCGGGAAGAACGATAACGTGATTCTTCGCGCCGCCCTGGCATTGCATGCGCTTGCCGCTGGCGGCTGAGCGCATATAAACATGTTTGGCGACGGGAGTGGAACCGACAAAACTGATGGCCCGAACTTGCGGATGATCGCATAGCGCATTGACGACGTCTTTGCCGCCGTTCACAAGATTCACGACACCTTTGGGCAGACCAGTTTTTTCGAGGAGTTCGAACGCGCGGATCATGCTTAGAGGGACGCGCTCGGAGGGCTTGAGGACGAAGGTGTTGCCGCAGGCGATGGCGTACGGCAGGAACCAGTAGGAGATCATCGCAGGAAAATTGAAGGGAACAATGGCGGCGACGACGCCAAGCGGCTGGCGGATTTGCATTTCGTCGACGCCAGGCGTGACGTCTTCGAGGTTGTAGCCCTGCATCATCATGGGAATGCCGCAGGCGACTTCGACATTTTCGATACCACGGCGTAATTCGGCTTTGGCTTCGGCGAAAGTCTTGCCGTTTTCGAGAGTGATGAGGCGGGAGAGTTCGTCGATGTGCTCTTCGAGAAGACTCTTCAGTTTGAAGAGATATTGCACGCGCTCGCCGGGAGGAGTACGGCGCCAGGCGGGAAAAGCGTCGGCAGCGGCCTGCACGGCGGCATCCACGTCAGCAGGGGAGGACATCGGGGTGCGAGCCAGAAGTTCGGCGGTCGCGGGATTAGTGACGTCGAAGAATTCGTCGGACGAGGGACGGCGCCAGGCGCCGTTGATGTAGTTTTGCAGCTCGGTGACCTGGGTGGTTACGGCACTGCTCATGACTTGCTCCTTGGCACTCGCTTTGGAAAGACGCTGCTCACAACGGCAATCATCGAGAATCTTTGCGTCTTGGTAGTTTACCAAAGAATGGTGAGCGTGAGTGGCGAAGGGCGGTCGCAGCAGTTGACCAATCGAGTTTATGAGGATGCCGAACGTCGCGAGGCAAAAGCTTCAGCTAGAGCAGAAAGAACCCATGCCCAGCCATCCTTGTGCTGCCGCCCCCTTTCGTCGTCCGGCACACCGGAGTGGCGGAGTGTGACCTCCGTCTGATCTCCTCGCGCTTCCATGGTGACGGTGACGATGCATTCGGCACCCTTGGTGGCTTCTGACATCCAGGTGTACTCGACTAGGCGAGGGCGTTCGACGTGAAGGAAGCGGCCATAATGGGCCCAAGTCCGGCCTTCATGCTTCACAGCAAAATAGAAGAGGCCGTCAACCACGGGATTCAGGATTACACGGCCTGCTCCGAACCACGGTCCGCCGGGACTCTTCGGATTCATCCAGACGTCGAAGATGCTTTCGGCTGGCGCCGAAATCGTGCGCGAAACGGTCAGTTCAGTAAGATTCATCGTGATTTCTCCTTGTGACTGGCAAAGAATTGCTGTAATCGATCAAGACGCCCATTCCAAAACTGCTCGTAGTTCAGAATCCACCGTGCGACTTCGCGCAACGGTTCTGGACGCAACTCAAGAGTGTTTTCGCGGCCACGGCGGGTGCGCCGGACGAGCCCAGCTCGTTCAAGCACTCTCACGTGCTTGCAAACAGAAAGCTCAGATTCATTTGCAAGCACTGTCAGAAGGGCGATGGTCTATTTTGCTTGGCGTCATAGTAGACGCGGTAGGCGAGCCAGGCAACGGTGGCCAGCATGCCTAGCCAGCCGAGGGCGCGCATGGTGTGGCCGATTTGCTGATCGTGAATCAGGATGCCCCATTGCGTGAAGAGAATCGTCCAGTCGCTCTCGTCCGAGCCCACCAGAGGCATGGCGGAAGCCCGGGCGTCGGACATGTACGTGCCAATGTAGAGGAAATTCTCGAAGAACCAGAAACTGCAGAAAGCGACGGCGGTCGTTTCGCGCTTCCACCAGAAATACGCGAAGCAGAGAAGCGGCACGATCAATTCGCCGAGCGTGCCTCCGAGTATTCTGATGGTGTCGCCGAACCAACTGAAGAAAAAATGTCCGCCTTCATGAATCATGAGATTTACGTAATCGATGATAAGGAAACCGGTGGTGTTCGTAGCGGCGTAGAGAAGGAAAAGGCAGTAGAACACCAGCCAAGCGATGCCAAAAGGGCGGAAGACGGGCTTCATCTCAGGGAAATCATCACCAAACAGAGGCATGGTTGCAGATTAACAAGCATTTTTGAGGCGCAGAAGCAGAGCGCGAATCGGAGTTTCCTATTGAGAGACAGGGGAGATAGGAAACGGAAACCTACCGTGGCGGGAGCGAAGCAAGTGCTTCGTAGGCCGCACCGAGCAGCGGCGCGGATTCATTGAGCACGACGGAGACGGGAATGTTGCTCAGAAGACTCTCGAATTTCCATTTGTCGCGGAAGGCTTCGAAGAAAGTGCCGTCCTTAATCTTTTCGATGATTTTGACGGCGATGCCGCCAGCAACGTACACGCCGCCGAGGGCGAGAACCTTAAGAGCGAGGTTGCCTGCTTCGGCGCCATAGATGGCGGTCCAAAGATCCAAAGTATCGGAGCAGACGGGGCACGCTTTGGAGAGACCGAGTTTAGTGATTTCGGGAGCTGGATCCATGCCGGGATCCTCGAAGGAATGATGTATGACGCTGGGATTGAGGAACTCGTGGATGGTGCGGAACCCGCGGCCGCTCAGGATGAGTTCCCAACTCACTTGCGGATAGCGGCGGCGCATGTAGCGGAGGAGTTCGATCTGCTGTTCAGTGTGCGGTGCGAAATCGGAATGGCCGCCTTCCGAAGGAACGACGCGATAGCGGGCACCGTCCCAAACGAGGATGGACTGGCCGAGGCCAGTGCCGGCAGCGAGAAGAGCGCGCGTTCCGCCATATTCTGGCTCGCCGGGATTGAGGACGCAGTATTCTTCGGGAGCGAGATGCTCGATGCTGTGACCGGTGGCGCCGAGATCGTTCATCAGCACGACGTCGGGGAGATTTAGTTCGCTTGCCAGCGTTGAGGCGTCGACGGTCCACGGAAGATTGGTGGCACGCACGCGATTGTTAATGACTGGGCCGGCGACTCCGAAGCCTGCCGCGCGCACGCGTTCTTTGGCGAGGTGCGGCGCAGCTTGCAGCGAAAACTCGCGAACAATCAGATCAAATTGCGCAAAGTCTTTGCTGGCAAAGCGCTGCTTGAAGACGGAAGTGAGCTTGCCGCCTTTTTCAGAGAAGAGCGCCAGATTGCATTTCGTGCCGCCAACATCGCCCGCAAGAATCACCTATTCCCCCCGTCATACTGCCATTCGATAGCACTACCCAAACCCGAAATCATGGATTGAGCCACTTTTTTCCGTCGCGTTCGAGAAGCAGATCGGATTCGCGCGGGCCCCAGCTACCCGCGGGATATTCGGGGACTTTGGCACTTTTTGCGGCGCTCCAAACGTCGAGAATCGGGTCGACAAGCGCCCAGGCGGCTTCGACGTTATCGCCGCGATCGAAGAGCGTGGCATCGCCGCGCAGACAATCGTTCACGAGTGTGGCGTATGCGCTGCGCGATACTTCGCCAAAACCTTCCTTGTAGCTAAAGTTCATGTTGACGTTTCCAATGCGCATTTCGGTTCCGGGGCGCTTGGCGCCAAAGGAAACGGAGATGCCTTCTTCGGGCTGGATGTTGAGAATGAGGCGGTTCGGCTCGATTTCGCGATCGCGAAAGACAATGTGAGGGGCGCAGCGGAACTGGATCATGATTTCCGTGCTGCGCTTGGCCAGGCGCTTTCCCGTACGCAAGTAAAAAGGGACGCCAGCCCAGCGCCAATTGTCGATCAACAAACGCGCGGCGACAAATGTTTCGGTGCGAGAAGTCTGGCTAACACCGGGTTCCTCGCGATACCCGGGCACGCGCTTGCCATCAATCTGGCCCGGAGCATATTGCCCGCGAACGACGGATTGCGCGACCATTTCGAGATTAAACGGACGGATGGATTGGAGGACCTTCAGTTTTTCGTTTTGGACTGACGTGGCGTCAAAGGAGGCGGGCGGCTCGACGGCGACGAGGGAAGTGAGCTGAAGTACGTGGCTTTGGATCATGTCGCGAAGCGCGCCGGTAGTTTCATAGAACCCGCCGCGCCGCTCAACACCGAGTGTTTCCGCGGCGGTGATTTGGACGCAGTCAACATAGTTGCGGTTCCAAAGCGGCTCGAAAATGCCATTGCTGAAGCGAAGAACGAGCAAATTCTGCACGGTGTCTTTACCGAGATAGTGATCGATGCGGTAGACCTGCTTTTCCTCGAAGACATTGAGAACGGTTCTGTTGAGTTCTTTGGCAGTGGCAAGATCACGGCCAAAGGGCTTCTCAATAATGATGCGCACCCAGGAGTTTGGAGAAGATGAGCGCGCGAGACCGGCGCGGCCGAGCTGCTCGACAATGTGAGGGTAGACTTCTGGCGGGGTGGAAAGATAGAAGAGCCGGTTACCGCCCAGGTCTTTTTCGGCTTCGAGTTCCGTGAGACGTTTGATGAGTTGCTGGTAGGCCTGCGGATCGGAGTAATCGCCGGAACTGTAATACAAAGAGGAGGCAAAGTCTGCCCATTGCTTCGGATCAACCGGCCCGATCTCGGACATGGTCTTCGTAGCTTCGCCGGTAGTGGCGCGAAAATTTTCGTCGCTCATGGGAGTGCGGGCGAAACCGACGATGACGTAACGAGAGCCAAGGGAATTGTGGTTGGCGAGATCGAACATCGCCGGAATGACTTTGCGCTTGGCGAGATCGCCTGACGCCCCAAACAACACGACGGCGCAGGGTTCTGCCGTGCCGCCATAGAGACTTACAGATCGGTTGGTATCCTCAGCCATTGGTTCCCTCAGCTCGTGTGCCCAATTGCCGCGCCAAAAAGCGGCGCAGAAAACTATACCTCAACGCCGTGATTTCGCAGCTCGGAACGCAATTGCTCCGGATTTTGGTGGTGAATCACGTTAAACCCCAGACGGCGGGGACTCTCGAGATTGAGCGGCCGGTCGTCGATGAAGACACATTGCTCCGGTGGGCGTTGCGTGACTTCGAGAGCGATGCGGAAGATGGTCTCCTCCGGCTTGCGCGAGCGTACATAGCAGGAACTGAAAAAGACGAGAAAATCGCGGCGCAGATTGAATGCTTCGATGCGGTATTGGTTGAGCTCAAACGGTTCGTTGTTGATGGAACCAATGAAGTACTTGCCAGTGCTGGCGGCGTCGGCGAGAACGGCGCGGGTTTCGGGATATTCTTTGGACTGGGCAAACATGAAAGCGGTGAACTCTTCACGTGTGAACGAACGCGTGCGGTAAAAGAGAGTGCGATCGAGATATTCGTTCAGCGAAATTTGGCCGGAATCAAAGGCGGGAAAAGAAAGATCGTGGCGATCTTGAAATTCTTCATAGTCAAAGTTGAAAATTGTGGCGGCTTCGCGGCGAGCGCCGCGGTCCCAGCCGTTGGTAAGGATGACTCCGCCGATGTCCCAGAAGAGCGTAGTGATCGCAGCCAAATGCGCGGCACCTCCGGCCGGGCAGCAAAGGCATCCATGATAATCGTTTCGCGGTAAGAAAACACGTTAATGGCGTATTTCAAACGGTTCAACTCTGGGGATGGCGGAAGCCGGGACAAGTCTCGCCTGAAGCAAATGCCTAAAATTGGAAGCCTCGCCAGGGTGAAATGCCGCCGGCGAGGCGTTGGACAAATTGAAGAGGATTCTTACTGGTTTGGTTTTTCGCTTGGAGTCGGGGGCGGCTTCGGAGCCTGGATTTCCGCCTTGGGCTGGATGGACATCAGCTCGACTTCGAAGACAAGGGTCGCGTTGGGACCGATGCCGCCGCCGGGGCCACCGCGCGCGCCATAGGCAAGATCAGATGGAATAAAAAGCTGCCACTTTGAGCCGACGGGCATGAGTTGCAGCGCTTCCGTCCAACCCTTGATCACGCCGCTAACAGGAAATGTGGCCGGCTGGCCGCGCTTGTAGGAACTATCGAATTCCGTATTGTCGAGGAGCGTGCCTTTGTAGTTGCAGACGACCGTGTCGGTCGCTGCGGGCTTGGGGCCGGTTCCTTCCTTCAGGATTTTGTACTGCAGGCCACTGGGGAGGGCGACAACGCCGTCTTTCGTTTTGTTTTCGGCTAGAAAAGCATCGCCTTCTTTCTTGTTGGCCTCTCCCTGCACAAGCATTTTCTCTTCCTGCTTCTTGCGCAGGTCGGCCTGTAGTGCAACCATCGCGGCTCGGGCTTCGTCGTCGGTCAGGAGCGGCTTGTTGCCGGCCAATCCATCTTTCATGCCGCGCAGCAGAATGTTGGGGTCAACGTCGACGGAGTCCTTGTGCATACTCTTGCCGATATTCAAACCGATTGCGTAGCTAGCCTTTTCTTTCTGGGTCTTGAGTGTCAGAACGGTTGGTTTTCTTGCCACCGTGGTGCCGGGCTTCGCTGCAGTGGCGTTGGGAGTCGTTGTCCCCGGAGTTTGTGTTGCGCTCGCCGGGGGAGTCTTTGGAGTGCTTGCGGGAGGTGTCTGCTGGGCTTGCGCGTAGCCAAGTACAATTATGCCCGCCGCAACTGCTGTTACCGCTAAAGTGAGTGGTTTTCGCATTGTTGTATTGTCACACTGGTTCGATATCTCTGCAAACCGCGTTTGTGCGGTTACAACGTACGAATGGTTGATGAACGAGGCGCGAACGCTCTCCAAATGGCGGCCACACTAGGCAATTCCCTGAAGTTGCAGTATGTTGAGGATTGGCAATTTCGATGAGGTGATTCGAATGGCGAATGAGTCTTGCGATCCCGTTCCGGCTCCGAGTGAGCCGGCGAAGCCTGGGGCACGGTTGGTGATGTGTGTGAAGTTCGGCAAGGAGTTGCCGGGCCTGGACCGCATACCGTGGGCGGGCGAGTTGGGGAAGCGCGTTTACGAGAATGTGTCGAAGGATGCGTGGAAGCTGTGGATCGAGCATTCGAAGATGATCATGAACGAGTATCGGCTCAATCCGATGGACCCCAATTCGCAGAAAATTATGGGAGAGCAGTTGGAACAATTTTTCTTTGGCGAAGGCGCACGACTTCCTGAAGGCTACGTGGCTCCCAAAGCTAAGGGCTAGTTCCCGGCGGCGGGTAGGCGGCCCGTTGCGGGGTGCTCGACGGGCAAGCGCGGCGTCAAATCAAAATGCAGCTTGGCGTGCGCCTCGCGGATCGCTTCTTCGACTTCTTCGGCGGAATTTCCTGTTGCAAACAAAAATCCTAAATAGCTGGAACCTTCCGGCCAGGTGGCGATGTAGTCGTGCAAGCGCGCGGTGATTTCGAGCGAGGTAATTCCAGGTACACCTCGCGCGGCGTCCGCGCCTTCGATTTTTTCGAGGACTCCACTCTTGGGAACGGGAATCATCATTACGCCGCTGGCGCATCGCTCGCGGGGCCAATCGCTGCCGGGCAGACCAAGTGCGTGGCGCAGCAGCAATTCTTCGAGGCCGATGGGTTGGCTTGCCGCATCCGGCGCGAATCGTAACGCCCGCGCGCAGAGACCACCGATGGGCCGCGGCGCAACCTCCAGCGGCCAGACGCCGTCTTCTTTTATGCGAAACTCTGCGTGGACCGGGCCCTGCGAAAGTCCGAGCGCGCGAACCGCATCAACTGCACAACGTTCTATTTCGCGTTGTTGTGAATCGGGAAGGCGCGAGGGCGTGATGTAGATGGTCTCTTCGAAATAGGGGCCTTCAAGAGGATCCGGTTTGTCAAAAATGGCGAGGATGCGCAGCTTGCCATCTGTCAGCAAGCCTTCGACAGCTACTTCCCTGCCCGGTATGTATCCTTCGACGAGGATTTGATCGAGATGGGGCTCGCGGGTCGCGCGAATTTCCGGCGATTCCAGCAGGCGGCGGATTCGCAGGGCGGCGGCAACAAATTCTTCGCGGGAATTTGCACGGACCACGCCTTGGCTGGCCGAGAGCGAGAGCGGCTTTGCGACGCAAGGATAAGAGATACCCAGAAGAGCAGGCTCCGGCGTGGGATTGACGGAAACGGCGCGAAACCAGGGCACGCGCAGGCCCGCTTCGCGAAAGATTTCGCGCATTCGGAGTTTGCTGCGACAGGCCTCGACGGCGGCGGGATGGTTGTAGAGAATTCCCAGGCCGCGCGCAACATAGGAAGCTGCAATGGCAGGACGGTCGCCGAAAGCGAGAATCCCGCCGACATCTTGGCCGCGCGTCGCTTCCAGGACCGCATAGGCAGCCGCGTCTGGTGATTCGAAATGGACTGGAATCGCGCGATCTCCCCAAGGATCGTCCAATTGGTGGCAACGATCGGTGACAAAGAGGAGGTCGACTCCGAGCTTCCGAGCGGCTTCGTCGAAGCTGCGCGTTTGGTAGCCGAGTTTGGCGGTGAAGATGAGGAGTCGCGGCATTTTTTATTTAGGAAGGCTCGCCGGGGTCGTCGCTAAACGTAACTGCCGGTGGCTGGTATCGGGCCTTCCATTTTCTTCGAGACTTGGCCGATCGACACAAACTGTTCGCGGGTTGGCTCGGCGCAGCAGTACCACGGCTCGCTCAAAAAAGGGATTGCGGCTGCGATCGCTTGCAATGGTTGAATGATTGGAGCATCGAGTCCTGCGGCGGCGTGGGCGGCTTTCCAGATGCGTCCGAAGACAGTGCTGCGAGATTCTTTTCTGCGATCACCCTCCGCTGCGATCGCTTGCAAGGTTTCGCTGAGCGCATCGACTCGAGGGTCGGCATGCTTCCATGGATAAAAGAGCAATTGCGGATCAAACGGCTCAACGTTGCGCCGCACTTCGTCCAATTCCAGGAGACGCGAACCCTCGGGAATGAGGAGGCGAATACCAAGCTGGATGGGCGCAACATTCTCCATCAGGGATTCAGCGCGGATCACGCGCAGCAAACCGAGATAACTCTCCATCGTGGTCCATTGAGTGAAGGGGACGAACGTAGGGTGGAGTGTCATGCCGAGAGAGCGGAAAACGTGGACGACGTGCAGGAAATCCTCGCGTGTATGGCCTTTGTCGAGGGCCCGGAGCACGGCGTCATCGAGATATTCCACGGCGCTGATGACGAAGAGGCAGCCAGTTTTCTTTAGTTTTGGCAAGTACGCTTCATATTTTTTCAGATGCTCGATTTTTATCGTGACGTCGTAGGTTACGTTCGGAAATTCGCGGTGGAATTCTTCGACAAGTTCCATCGCGTGACGAATGCCGTTGAAGAAGTCCGGGTCGCCGAACGAAATGTGCTGTGCGCCCGCGGCGACTTGTTGGCGGATGTCTTGCATCACAATGTCGCGGCTAACGATGCGAAAAACGCCTTTGTAAACGGGAACGATCGGGCAATGGCGGCAAAGATGTTTGCAGCCCCGGCTGGCTTCCGTTGAGCCGACGAGGCGGAATCCGCCGCCGGGAACAACAAGATGGGCATAGTTGCCGAAGGGCAGCATGTCCGAACGGTCTGGCACTTCAAAGGCGAGGCGTTCGAGCGAGACGAGCGGTTCTGGTTGTGGCGAAAACCTCGGGCGATCATCGTTTTGCAAGCGTGTTTGCAAGCGTTCAGCGAGTTGCGTGAGTTCGTGCTCGAATTCACCGCCGAGGATAGTAGCGACGCCAAGCGTTCGCAGGTAATCCGCATTCATCGGCGCGTATAGGCCATAGCAACAAAGATGAGCGAGCGGATTCAGTTCGCGTAACGTCGGGATGAGTTTTGCAGCGAGACGTGCGGCCGTGTGCATTGGCAAGTAGATCGCGATCAGTTCGGCGGCGCGAATCGCGGATTCATTCAGCGACTGACGGGAAAGATCAAGGCACACAAGGTTGTGCCTCCGCTTGCGGAGCCAGGCCGCCGGCGATGCAAGCCCAAATGGCTGCCGTCCCAACTCGTAGGTCGAAATTAGAACGATGTTCACGTCCTCAACAGTATAGCTGGCCGTCCGCCGTAAAGAATCGTTTTCGGTTATGATAAAGGGCTGATGAACTGACGGAAAGGACGGCGAGAATGGCTATTGCCGCAGGGAATTCCTTCGGAACGCGCGACAAGCTGAACGTTGGCGCGCAATCGTTTGATATTCACCGGCTCGAGTTCCTTGAAAAGAAGATCTCCTGCCAATTGGCGAAGCTGCCGTTTTCCCTCCGCATCCTTCTCGAGAATCTTTTGCGCTGCGAGGACGGGCGTTTTGTGCGGCCCGATGATATTCGCGCGCTCGCGAGCTGGACGCCCGAAGCGGCAGAAAAAGAAATCGCATTTATGCCCGCGCGCGTGCTGCTTCAGGACTTTACCGGCGTGCCCGCCGTAGTTGATCTCGCCACGATGCGCGAGGCCATCAAGCGCATGGGCGGCAATCCACGGCTGATCAATCCTCTGTTCCCCGCCGAGCTGGTCATCGACCATTCCGTGCAAGTAGACAGTTTTGGGAGCGCGAACGCATTTGGTTTGAATGCCGAGCTGGAATTCCAGCGCAACATTGAGCGCTACGCTTTTCTGCGCTGGGGGCAGACTGCGTTTCAAAATTTCAAAGTGGTGCCGCCTGACACCGGAATCTGCCATCAGGTGAATCTGGAATATCTCGCGCGGGTGGTTTGCGCGATGCCTTCGGGAAGCAGGGTTGAGGCTTATCCGGATTCCGTGGTGGGCACGGATTCTCACACTACGATGGTCAACGCGCTCGGGGTTTTTGGCTGGGGCGTGGGAGGCATCGAGGCAGAAGCGGCGATGCTTGGGCAGCCGTCTTCGATGCTCATCCCCGACGTCGTTGGGTTCCGCTTGCACGGGAAACTCAGCGAAGGGGCTACAGCGACGGATTTGGTGTTGACCGTGACGGAAATGCTGCGGAAGAAAGGTGTGGTCGGCAAATTCGTGGAGTTCTGCGGGACGGGACTTTCCAGCTTGAGCGTGCCGGACCGTGCGACAATCGCAAACATGGCGCCGGAGTATGGCGCGACGATGGGCTTCTTCCCTGTCGATGAAGAAACGCTCGCCTATTTGCAATTCACGGCGCGCGGAGCGGAACAAATTGCGCTCGTTGAAGCGTATTGCAAGGAGCAGATGTTGTTCCGCACGGATGATATGGCGGATCCGATCTTCAGCGACAAACTGGAGCTTGATCTAGGCACAGTGGAACCAACAGTCGCGGGGCCGAAGCGGCCACAGGATCGCGTATCTTTGCGCAACGCCAAGAGTTCTTTCACCAAAGTTATGGAAGGAACGCCGGACAAACACGTGGCCGTGCGAAACAACGGTGATTCGTTTGATCTATCGAGCGGCGCGGTGGTAATCGCGGCGATCACGAGTTGTACGAACACATCGAATCCTTCGCTAATGCTGGGCGCGGGATTGCTCGCGAAGAAAGCAGTCGAGCGCGGGCTGCATGTGAAACCATGGGTCAAGACCAGTCTGGCGCCGGGTTCGAAAGTGGTGACGGATTATCTGGATGCTTCCGGACTGACGCCGTATCTCGAAAAACTGAATTTTCACCTAGTCGGCTACGGATGCACAACGTGCATCGGCAACAGCGGACCGCTACCCGAAGCGATTGGGGCTGCGATCAAGGACAACAACCTTGTGGCCGTGGCAGTGCTTAGCGGAAATCGAAATTTTGAAGGACGAATTCACCCTTTGGTCCGTGCAAACTATTTGGCTTCGCCGCCGCTGGTCGTGGCCTACGCTCTTGCTGGGCATATGGGCATGGATTTGACTACTGAATCTCTGGGCTCGGACTCCGCGGGGAAACCGGTATATCTTCGGGACATTTGGCCGACGCCACAGGAAATTGAGTCAATGGTGCGCGATTCGGTGACAAGCGAGATGTACAGCAAAGAATACGCCAATGTGTTCGAGGGCGACGCACATTGGAAGTCCATGCCTGTTCCGGAAGGCGACTTATACAAGTGGGATCCGAAGTCCACGTACATTAAGCAGCCGCCATTTTTTGAAAATATGCCGAAGACGCCGCCGGCTCTCGCGGATATTCACGGTGCGCGCGTCCTCGCGATTCTCGGCGACAGCGTCACAACGGATCACATTTCGCCCGCGGGGTCGATCCCGGTCGATTCACCCGCCGGAAAATATTTGATCGCGAACGGCGTCAAACCGCACGAGTTCAATTCCTATGGCGCGCGACGCGGGAATCATGAAGTGATGATGCGCGGCACGTTTGCGAATATTCGGCTGCGCAACCAGCTCGCGCCCGGAACCGAGGGCTGCTGGACGCACTTCCTGCCTGGTAATGAGAAAATGACGATTTATGATGCCGCGGTGAAGTATCGCGAAGCGGGCGTGCCGCTGGTCGTGCTTGCGGGAAAAGAGTACGGCTCGGGATCATCGCGGGACTGGGCGGCGAAAGGGACTCGTCTTCTCGGCGTGCGCGCCGTGATTGCAGAGAGCTACGAACGCATCCATCGAAGCAATTTGGTTGGAATGGGCGTGCTGCCGCTCGAATTTAAAACTGGCGAAAATCGCGAGAAGCTTGGACTGACAGGACAAGAGGTATTTGAAATAGAAGGAGTGGCGTCGCTTTCGCCAAAGAAAGCGATCACTTTACGGGCCAAGTCCGACGATGGCTCAACGAAGACTTTCACCGCGATTGCCCGTGTCGATACGCCGGAGGAAGTTTCCTACTACCATCACGGCGGGATCTTGCAGTACGTTCTACGCCAGATGCTCTGATTCCCCAAGCACCGTTTCCGTCTTACGGTATCTCTAGCTGCGCCCCTCGCGCTTTTGCGCAACAACCAAACCCCGAGGCGTAGGCAATAGCAGAACGGAAAGCAGCCCCTCCGCTTCCAGCTTTAGGGCGCCTTCTCGAACCGTTTTCATCAATGAACTTGCGTCGTGCATGAGGATGAGGCCGTGCGGGTTCATTTGCGGAAGAAATTTGCGGACTTCCTGCTCGCGAAGGGGCGCATCGCTGTCGCAGAAAAGCAGATCGATGCGGCCTTCGACTTTCATGTCCAGGCTGGATTCGTTGCGCGCGTCAATCCACTCGCCCAAGCCGGAAGAGTCGAAGCGCTGCTGTGCGAGCGCGAAAACTTTCGCATCGTACTCGCAGGTGATGACGCGGCCGAAACCGTTGGTCTTGAGTCCCTCCGCGATGCGCAGGGTGCTCAGCCCTGAAAATGTGCCTGTCTCCACGACAAGCTCAGGCTTGATCGTGGTAACAATCGCTCTCAAGAAATCGAGCACTTCGACCTCGGCGCTCATCGAATCGTACATGTGCCAGCGCTCGGGATGCGGACACTCCGGCGTCGGACGGTGATATTCCGGCTGGAGAACGTCTCCGCGCGAGGCGATATGCTCTACGATGCGGTGTTCTTTTTTCTGTCTGTGGAATTGGCTCTTAATACGCCAAAGTAACACCGCGCCAAGAAGGATAGAAACGACGCTTGCCGTTTGGGCATTAGACATGCCGAAAAACGAACGCGGATTGATGCGGATAAATTCGATTAGGAATCGGGCAATGCCGGTGAGAATCAGGTAATTGCAAAAAATTTCGCCTTTCGCTTTGGGACCCTTGAGAGACTTCGTTCCCATGTGCCAAAGAAACGCCGCAATCGCGAGCCAGATGAAAAACTCGTAAAGCGGAGTGGGATGCACTCGCTGTGCTGTCGGGACGAGTCCGTTTGGAAAACTCATCCCCCAAGGAAGCGAAGTAGGAATGCCATAGTCTCCATCGCCGGAGAGCAAGCAGCCGATACGCCCAATGGCGTAGCCTACGCATGCAGCGGGCGCGCAAATGTCCAGAAATTCAAGAACGGGAATTTTCCACCACCGCGCTAAAATCACTAAAGCGATGAATCCGCCGAGAAATCCGCCAAACCAGGCGAAACCGTAGCGGCTGATGAGCTGCGGCCAAGGATCCGCGAAAAACTCATGCGGACTCTCTAGAACATGGTAAAGCCTCGCGCCCATCAAGCCTGCAAGTCCGGCGATTCCGATGATCAGAAATCCTTCGTCTTTTTCGTTTCTGGCGGAAATGCTCTGGAGCTGCGATCTGCGGCGATTGAAATCGGCCTGTAAGACGTAAGCCGCGGCAAGCATACCGAGGGCAACCATCAACCCAAAGGTGGGAATAGCTAAAGGTCCGAGATGCAGAAAAGGGATCATGAATGCACGCGCGTCCGACTCCTTCGAGAGTATACATGACAGCACGAGAGCGCTTGGAGTCGCCAATGTCTAAAAACTGTCGGAGTGCAAAACGGAGCACTCATTTAGCATCCGACGGCGTGACGCAAGCGGAACGCCGGTGAAGGATGGCGCCGAGGATGAGCCAAATGGCAAGGGCGATCCATTCGGCGTGCGTGAAGTGACCGGGGAAGGCGGGGATTAGTTTCATGAGGACGAAAAGGAAGGAGACGATGATGCCGAGGGTGGTGATTGTGCGCATGCGGGGGCGCGCGTCGACTTGCCAGAAGGAAAGACAGGCAGCTAGCCAGCCCAGCGCCGAGGCCATCGACCCAACTTCGGTGACGGGAACAAGGATGTAATCGCCGAGAAGCAGCGCGATGAGAGTACCCACTGTGATGCCAATGACGGCGACGGACGGCGTGGAGAATTTATCGTGGATGGTGGCAAAGCGCGGAGCGATGGTCCCGCGGCGCGCATAGGCAAAAAGCAGGCGTGTTGATGCGGCAAAATTCCCGTTGAAACACTGGAAGAGTCCGAAGAGCGCCATGACGAGAATGAGCTGGACGGGCCAGTGCCTGCCGATGCCGCGCTCAAAAGCAATCGCAGTGGCGAAGCGTTTGCCCAAGAGGGCTTGCCACGGCGCAATGTAAGCGACCGCGGCAATGGAGAGTGCATAGAAAAGTGCCCCCACGCCAAGGGCGAGGCCAATAGCCTTCATGTAGCTCGTTTGGCGGAAATCGGGATTGGCTTCCTCCGCGTACTTAGGGGCAGACTCGAAGCCAGTTAGGAAATACGGAACGATTTGCAGCGTGAGAAGGATGGAGAGGAAGGGAGTTGTATGAAAAGCAGGATAAAAATTCGCGGGCGCGCCGCGGACGCCACTGATGCAGACAAGAATCAGGAAAATGAGCAGAACCATGGAGGACATGGCTTTCTGGAAGTTGGCGCTAAGGCGGATGCCACGGTAGTTGATGGTCGCCAGGAGCAACGTGAGCGCGATACCCAGGATGAGCCGAGGGAGAAAGACCGGCTGGCCCGCGACGCGATAAAGCTCGAAGGAATCGAGCCATGGGAAAATGTAGGCGGCGATTTTTCCGAGGGCGACAGCCTCCCACGGGCAGACGATGAAGTAAGCAAGAAGCATCATCCAGCCGGTGAAGTAGCTGACAATGGGCGGGAAAACTTGGGCGGTGTAGGCGGCTTCGCCGGCGGCGTCCGGAAGGCGCTTGACCCATTGGCCGTAGACATAGCCGACGGGAAGCAGAATGACTCCGCCGATGGCAAAGCCGAGTGCGGCTCCGGCGGGACCGCCGCGACCGAGCCAGTCGTCCATGAGGACAAGCCAGCCGGTGCCGATCATGGTACCGAAGGCGAGCGCGAAATAATCGTGCAGGCGAAGTTTGCGCGCGAGTACTGGCATCTAGAGGACGCAGAGCAATTCGTAAAGGAGATTGGCGGCGAGGAGAGAAGTGATTTCGCCGGTGTCGTAGGGCGGAGAGACCTCGACGAGGTCGCAGCCGATGATGTCGAGGCCGCGCAAGGTGCGAACGAGTTCGAGAATTTGGATGCTAGTTAGCCCGCCCACTTGTGGAGTTCCCGTGCCGGGAGCGTAAGCGGGATCCACCGCGTCGATATCGAGCGTGATGTAGACGGGCTTGCCACGGAAGGCGCGCAGATGACGCTGAACGATTGCGAGGCCTTTTTTGTGAAATTCCTCCGCGGTGACCATTCTCACTTTGTGAGCCCGGGCAAAGTCGAAATCTTCTTCGCCGTAGACCTGTCCACGAAGCCCAACCTGCAAGACACCGCCATCGAGCAGGAGGCCTTCTTCAAAGGCCCGGCGGAAAGGCGTGCCGTGAGAATACTTGCTGCCGAAATACTCGTCCCACAAATCGCTGTGAGCGTCAAATTGAATGAGTGAAACGGGGCCGTGCTTTTTTGCGATGGCGCGGAGAATGGGCAGGCTGATGGAGTGATCGCCACCCACGCAAACGCAGCGCACATTGGCTTTGAGAAGAGACGCAATTCCCTGCTCAATGCGCGAAAACGTGTCTTCGATGGATAGCGGATTCACGGGGAGATCCCCAAAGTCAGCGATGCGATGCTTGGCAAAGGGATTCACATGCAGCATTGGATTCCACGGACGGATAATCGCGGACTGCACGCGGACATGGCGCGGCCCGAAGCGCGGGCCAGGGCGATATGTTGTGCCCCCATCAAAGGGGACGCCGATGATGGCTACCTCCAGTTCCTCGGGCTGCGCGATGTGGGGCAGTCGCATAAAAGTCGGGATGCCCGTGAAGCGGGCGAAGCTAAGGGCGTCGAGCGGTTGGGGGTGAGGCAAACGGAAAGCGCGGCGGGGCTTAGGCACGGCGAGGCATCTTAGTTTCGCGGAGCGAAGGAAGTCAACGTGGTGCAAGGACGTGTGCAAGGGCGTGCGCAAGGGCTGCTGGGTTGGCAGCGTAAGAATCAGGCGGGCATCCCCGTACTGATGGTACCGGGGTGGTGGAGTTTACCTTGCCTGTACGCGGCATTCACAATCGCGTAACTTTTCACCGTTAGCATCAAACCGCTTCTGTTGACTGCTGTCCGGCCAACTAATCCTGAAATCCATGGAGGATCTACAAGAAAATGCGCAGAGTTTTCGCGACATTACTAGCGGGAGTGTTGCTCAACCCAGGCATGATCGTTGCCGTTCCAGAGCATCACGATCACGGCTTCGGAGACACCGCCACACCGATCAAGCATCTGGTCATCATCTTCCAGGAAAACGTTTCGTTCGACCACTACTTCGGAACCTATCCGAATGCTTTGAATCTTCCCGGCGAAAATGCCTTTTATGCCAAGTCGGACACGCCCACTATCAATGGCTTCAGTCCTGCACTTTTGACCAGTAACCCCAACCTTAACCCCGCAAACGGAACTGCGGCGACGAATCCCTTCCGGTTGAGCCCGGCGAAGGCCGCGACGAACGATCAGGATCATAACTACACGCCGGAGCAGGAAGCGTACGACGGAGGGCTGATGGACTTGTTTCCCAAGTTTACAGGCACGGCTGGCCCTCCCCCCGGAACTCCGCCCATCGCCGATACGAAAGGGCTGGTCATGGGCTATTACGACGGCAACACCGTCACTGCGCTGTGGAATTACGCGCAGCATTTTGCGATGAGCGATAACTCCTACGACACGAACTTTGGGCCTTCGACGCCAGGAGCCCTCAACGTGATTTCCGGGCAGACCAACGGGGTGATTGACAACACCAACGGCAGCGGCGCGATCACCGCAGACGGGAACGGCGGCTTCTCCGACACTGGCGATGCCGACCCAGCAGGCGACGTGTGCTCGACTACTACCGGCGAGACCTTCAGCATGAGCGGCCAGAGTATTGGCGACCTTCTCAACGCAAAGGGCATCAGCTGGGGCTTCTTTTCGGGTGGGTTTAACCTCGGTATTTTGAACGCAAACGGGACGACGGGGTGCGCGCGCTCGACAACTTCGACAATCACTCTGTCGAAGAAGGCCGATTACATCCCGCATCATCAGCCGTTTCAGTATTACCCGAGTACGGCGAATCCGCTGCACACGCGTCCCGCTTCGATCGCCGAAATTGGGCATAATGGCCCAGCGAATCATCAATATGACATTCAGGACTTTTTTGCCGCGGTGAGCGCGGGAAACTTCCCTGCAGTCAGCTATTTGAAAGCCCCTGGCTTCCAGGATGGGCATGCCGGATATTCCGACCCGATTGACGAACAGACATTCATCGTCAACACGATCAACTTCCTGGAGAAGACCCGCGAGTGGGAGAGTACCGCGGTCATTATCGCGTATGACGATTCCGACGGGTGGTATGACCACGTGACGAGCCCGCTTTTGAACCAGTCGGCAACGGCGGCTGACCAGAATAGCGCGGGCGCATACATGTGCGGCTCCGTTGCAAGCGCAACGGCAACAGCTCTGCCAGGTATCAGCGCAGCGCATGCACAGGGGCGTTGCGGGTATGGACCGCGGCAGCCTTTCCTGGTGATTTCACCGTTTGCCAGGAAGAACTTCGTCGATCACAGCATCACGGATCAAAGCTCGGTCGTCCGGTTTATTGAGGATAACTGGCTTGGCGGCGAGCGCATTACCGGATCCTTCGACGCGATCGCGGGCTCGATCACGGGTATGTTTGACTTCGATCGTTGCCGCGAGGATGGCGTCCTCATCCTCGATCCCACGACGGGCGAAAGAGCAGATCATCACTAAAGGTACGATACCAACCGGGTGAGAGCAGGAATACCTATCTCATCTGAGGTAAATACAGGTTGCGACGGGCGTGCGAAGAGCTATTCGCACGCCCGCTGTTTTTGTTGCAGGTATCATACAATGACTTTTCCTTTCGCGGGGAGCTGGCGTGCCGATCACTCGACGGGAGTTCTTACAGAAGAGCAGTCTGATGACGGGAGCGATGCTGACTCATCAATCGGGCCATAAAGCACCCGGTGCACAGGCCCGTCCCGCGCTCGATCCCACCACGCTCGCGCCTTTCGTCGATCCTCTGCCGATTCCAAGTGCCGCGAAGAGCACGGGGACGCGCCCTAGCCCGACGAATCGCGCTGTTCAAATACCGTTTTACCGCATCGCGATGCAGTCCTTTGAAGCGAAAGTGCACCGCGACGTGAAGCCGACGCGCATGTGGGGATTTGGCGGAATATTTCCGGGCCCAACATTTGACTTATATAGCGGACGAGAAGTGCTGGTCGAATGGGCTAACGATCTTCCGCGTGAACATTTTTTTCCGATCGATCATAGTCTCCAGGGAGCCGAGAGGGACAAACCGGAAGTTCGCGCGGTCTCGCATCTTCATGGCGCGAAGGTGCCACCTGAAAGCGACGGCTTTCCCGAGGATTGGATCGTGTCAGGAAAATCAGTCGTGTATCACTATCCAAATCAGCAGGACGCGGCGATGCTCTGGTATCACGACCACGCGATGGGAATTAACCGCCTGAATATTTTTGCGGGGCTCGCGGGGGTCTACATTGTGCGGGATCAAGCTGAAGAAGCGCTTCATTTGCCCAGCGGAAAATATGAAGTTCCCTTAGTGATTACCGACCGGATGTTCGACAAGGATGGCCAACTCTATTATCCAGTCTCGGACAAACCGGAGTCGCCGTGGGTTCCGGAATTTTTTGGTAACGCCAATTTAGTGAACGGAAAATTGTTCCCGTTTCTCGAGGTTGAGCCGCGCAAGTATCGTTTCCGCGTTCTCAACGCTTCGAACGGCCGATTCTACCGGCTGGCTCTTTCGAACAAACAGACATTTCATCAGATCGGCACGGATCAAGGGCTGCTGGCCGCCCCTGTACCGGTGCAGAAAATAATGATCGCGCCAGGCGAGCGGCTCGACCTGATCGTCGATTTCAAGGACGCTGCGGGAAGCAAGATCATTCTCAACGACGGCTTCGTCACAGTCCTGCAATTTCGTGTTTCGGAGGCTGGCGTCAGGGACGACAGTATTCTGCCGGCGAAGTTTAGGACCATCGAAAAGTTGCAAGAGTCCGCCGCGGTCAAGACGCGCATGCTTTCGCTGGATGAGGTGGATGATCCTGTGGCCAATCCTATAAAAATGCTATTGAACGGCAGGAGCTGGCATGACGCGGTGACGGAAAATCCGGCGTTCAACTCGACCGAGATTTGGAGTTTCGTCAATCCGACCGACGATTCTCATCCAATTCATCTTCATCTGGTGCGATTTCAGATTCTGGATCGGCGAAAATTCGAAACGTTTGGATATTTGACGCGACAGGAACTGCGATTTCTTGGACCGCCGGTTCCGCCCGACCCCGCGGAAGCAGGGTGGAAGGACACGGTGCGCGCTGACCCGGGTATGGTCACAAGGATCATCGCGCGGTTCGAAGGTTACCCCGGCCGGTACGTCTGGCACTGCCACATTCTGGAACACGAAGACAACGAAATGATGCGGCCGTACGACGTACTTCCGCCGAAATAGCGCGGGCGCGACTGAAATCCATGGCGAAGCCACATTTCGCTGAGAATTTCCTCGCGCAAGACAACCCCTTGCAAATAGCGCTCATCCGTTAACTCATCCTCCTGGTGCAAGGAGGGATGATCGTGCGTTGGCTCATTGTAGCGGGCGTTGGCGGAGTGTTGTTTGTCTGGAGCGGATCGTCAGCGGCTTTCGGAAACGAAGCTGGCTCAGCGAATCGTGATGGGGCTTCTTTGCTTCTCGAAACCTCGGCTCCCTTCATAGATGAAGTCTTGTTCGTAGGACTGCGCCACATACCTTGGGACGCGGTCCAAGCGCAGATTTCGTCCCGCGCAGGTGCGAGACTTGACCTGAAACTCATCGAGTCTGATGTAAAAGCGCTTGGCCGCCTCGGATGGTTCGGCGAGATTGCGGTGGAAACGCAACCCGTCAACGATCCGTCGTCAGCCGGCAGTCCTGCAACTCAACGCGTGCGACTTATTTTCCGCGTGGAGGAGTTTCCCTATCTTGCGAAAGTTGAATACGCAGGATCGCGGCTGCTCTCGCCTGCGGAAATCGAAAAGATTCTTGGCGAAAAACAACTGACGCCGCGGCTGGGTGAGCCCACTTCTCCGGCAAATCTTGCACGCATCGCGAATGCAATTCGTTCGGCGCTCGATGAGTTGGGCCACCCTCAGCCACAAGTACAGATTCGCCGCGAGGATTCCGCAAAGGGTACTGTACGCGTACGTTACGAAATCGAAGATGGGCCTCACATCCCCGTGGGTTGGATCAATTTCGAAGGACATCCAGAAATTTCGCCAAAATTGCTGCGGCGCGAAATGCGGCGAACCGCTCCTGGTGCGCTCTTTGCTTCCTGGCGCAGCAAAGATGCGTATACGCAGGAGGGATTCGAAGAAGATCGCGCGAGAATCCTGATCTACTACCAAGATCACGGATACCCGGAGGCGCGTATCGGCACAGTTCGCACTTCGGTCTACGAAAAAGCGGCTGGCCGCTGGAGGCCGTGGCCATTCCGTTCGACTGGAAGGCGTCTCGCAGTCTCCGTGCCCATCGAAGCTGGTCCCGCGTATCGGATCGAAGCTGTTGACATCAATCCAGAACTCGCCACGGCAAGCGGAAAGCACCGTGGAAAACTCCTGGCACATTCAAAGTCGGAAGCCGGCTCGGAGTACTCTGTGAAGGCACTCGAAGACTTGCGGCATGCATGGGTGGCAAGCATTCAGCCAAAGCGTGCGCGCGAAGAGGCAGCGGCAGATCGTAGCGTCGAAACGTCGCGCACGTTTGATCCGGAAACGTGCTTGGTGCACGAGCGAATCGGATTTAGCGACGAGCCGCCCTATCTCGTCCGGCGAATTGATTTCGTCGGTCTTCACCGATTCAGTGATCGCTACTTGCGCCGGCGCATCGGTTTGGTTGAAGGACACCCATTTGATGAGCGTGCACTCGAAAACGGGCTCGCGCGGCTCGCCAAGACAGGCTACTTCCATCCAATTAAAAAGGAGGACATTCGCGTCCGCATCGACGGCATCACTCACTCCGCAGATGTGACGATTCGCGTTTCGGAAGCGGGCCAGCAACGCACGCTATTCTCAGGAGGGCACGGCCAGTTTGGCAATACTTTGGGGATCGCTTACACACTGTTCGATCTGCTCCAGCGAGAGGAATTGCTGTCCGCACAACTTGACGGCGGACCGGACAGCCTGCAAATCGTGCTTGGCCTGGTGATGGAAGGTTTTCTCGGCTCGCGCAGCTCGCTGGCCATCTCCGTCTTCGACAATGTGTTGCGCCCGCGCTTTGCAAGCAGCGTGAAGGGCCCATTCTACACTTCGCAGAGCGAGGGGCTGAACGCGGGTTGGAGCTACCCCTTAACCAAAACTGATTCCCTGACAGTGAACTACGGCCTGTCGCATACAAACACCGATTATTCGTTCGCCCTTCCACCTTCCTCCACAGGTTTGTCCTCGAGCGATCTTCGCGCGGAGACTTCCAGCAGCGTGGTCGGATTGGGTTGGACGCACGATACGGGGAGTGAACGCATTTCCATCGCGAATTCCATTTCAGGCGGAATTCTGGGCGGAAGCGAAAGTGTGATTCGTACGAATGAGGTGTACGCGCGAATCTTTCCCGATCCGTTTTTCAACCACCAGAACGCCTGGGCTTTTCGAACGACATTCAGCGGCGCGGGGAGCTATCAGGGCAACATGCCGCTCTACGCGCTGCTCTTTTCCGGCGATGCCCAAGTGCGCGGCCTCAACTCGGGCGAACTGGGACCTTATGCTGCAGTCCCGTCGGCCACGAAGTCCGGTACCCAAACTTATTCTGCGCTCCCGGCGGGGGCCAATGTAGTGACTGCCGCGAATGCTGAATATCGCATTCGGCTTGGCGGAGGCGCGCAAGCGGCGGGCTTTTTTGATCTGGGATCGGGCTTGCTTCTTCCCAACTGGCTGGGTCCTACGCGCCCAACGCTACTAGATTCGACGAACGGCATTCTTCATGGTTCCATAGGAATCGAGCTAAGGTGGACGGTGCCGGAGATTCAAGTTCCCGTGCGCGCCTACTATGCAGTCAACGTCTTGCGCTTGAACCGCTTCCTGCAATTAACGGACGGTTCGCTGTTCCACTTGCATAACAAGTTATTTGCCTTCGGATGGGCGCTTGGAACGCTGTTCTGAGCGGCCTTCTCTGTACTAAACTCCCAGCACCATGAAATTCCAAAAACAGATCAAGGAAGCCGCGCGGCTTGCTGAAGCTTACCGCGTCTCAAAGGGCGAAAAATTTCGCTTGAAAGATTACGACACCAGCGACACAGGTAAGGTGAAGAGCAAGGAGCAGAGCGAAAAAATCATCGAAAACCGCGCCGGCCTGCTAAGCAATTTACAGGAAAAGCTTTATGCACAAGACCGCTGGGCGCTACTGTTGGTTCTTCAAGGGATGGACGCCGCCGGCAAGGACGGCGTGATCAAGCACGTCATGTCCGGTGTGAACCCGCAGGGATGCAACGTCCATGCCTTCAAGGCTCCAAGCACCGAAGAGCTCAATCACGATTACTTGTGGCGTGCGCACAGATGCGTTCCCGAGCGCGGCATGATTGGTATCTTCAACCGCTCGTATTACGAAGAAGTTCTGGTTGTGCAAGTGCACCCCACTTTCTTGCGAGCCGAGAAACTGCCGGATTCTTTGGTTACCAAGCACATCTGGGAGCAGCGCTACGAGGACATCAACGCGTTTGAACGTTATCTGACGCACAACGGCGTGGTCATCCGCAAGTTTTTCCTGAGCATCTCAAAGAAAGAGCAAAAGAAACGTTTTCTTGAGCGCCTGGAAGATTCAAAAAAGAATTGGAAATTTTCCATGGCCGACGTCAAAGAGCGCGGCTTCTGGAACGACTATCAGGAAGCATACGAAGAGATGATCCAGAATACGGCCGCGAAACATGCGCCCTGGTATGTGGTCCCTGCGGACAACAAATGGTACACCCAGCTGATCGTGGCCTCCGCGATCATTGCCACGCTGGAAGAGCTCGATCTCTCCTTCCCCGACGTGGACAAAGAGAAAAAGAAGGAACTAGAGAGCGTGCGCGAGTCGCTGCTGCACGAGAAAAGCTGAATTGGGCTGCAAGCAGCACTGCCGGAAGACAACGGAGAATCCTTCTCGGCGCCGGGCAAGAGATTCTGGCTAGAGAGGAGGCGGTGGTAAGATGTTGTCGACGGCGGCGCGGCCTGCACGATTTCCCGGGCCGGAGGAGTAAGGATGACGAAGCCGATCGAACTAGAAATCAACTACAAGCGTTACCTGGTTAGCTCCGATCCGGAAACACCGCTTCTCACGGCGTTGCGCGAGGAGCTGGGACTTACCGGGACCAAATACGGCTGTGGCGAAGGCCAATGCGGCGCGTGCACGGTTTTGATGGACGGAGCGCCGCGCCGATCTTGCCAGATCCCGGTTAGCGCAGCCGCGAAGAAATCCATTACGACAATTGAAGGCCTCGAGAGAGACGGACAACTGCATCCGGTGCAGCAGGCATTCCTGGATGCGGGAGCGTTTCAATGCGCTTACTGCACCTCCGGGATGATCATGAGCAGTGTGGCCTTTCTCAAGGCGAATCCACGTCCTACTTCCGCGGAGATCATTCAATCCTTGCAGGGGAATATTTGCCGATGCGGGACGCATCCGCGCGTCATTGAAGCAGTCCGACAGGCGGCCATGACGATACTGGAGCTCGGACAAGGATGATGAGCGACACTTCCGTTAAATTCGTGCCGGAGCCCGAGCGCTACGAATTCAGCGCAGGCCCGATGCATCATTTCGAATTGGCGCGCCGGGACTTCTTCAAGTTTCTCGGCGCGGGAATCGCCGTTTTCGCAGTGGCAAAAGATTCGCTGGCCAGGCAGGAGACGGCCCCCACGCATGGCTTTCACCAGGAAGAGCTTCCTAAGGACATCGCCGCGTGGTTGCATATCGGCGAAGACGGAACCGTCACCGCGTTCACTGGCAAAGTCGAGATTGGGCAGAACATCCGCACATCGCTGGCGCAGACGGTTGCCGACGAGCTGCGCGTGCCGTTTGAAAGCGTGCGCATGGTCACGGCGGACACCGCATTGACGCCGTTCGATTTCGGCACCGTGGGTAGCCGCTCCATGCCCACGATGTCGCCGCAGCTTCGCCGCGCGGCTGCCGCCGCCCGCGACCTGCTTGTCGGCGCAGCCGCGAGAGAATGGAACGTCGCAGTGGAAGGTCTCACTGCGGCGGACGGAAAAATTACGAATCCAGCGACGGGCCGTTCGCTTCGTTACGCGGAGTTAGCCCGCGGCAAGACGCTGGCGCAAAACCTTCCGGCAGAAGATCCCGTTACTCCGCCAAATGAATGGACGGTTGCGGGGAAACCTATTCCGAAAAAAGATGGCCGAACGTTTGTTACCGGCAAACATCAGTACACGCCCGATCTCCGGCGGCCAAGCCAGTTGTATGGCAAAGTGCTTCGCCCGCCGTCATTTGGGGCAACACTCATTTCGTACGATGCGAAGGCTGCGCAAGCGATGAGCGGGGTGGTCATCGTACACGACGGCGACTTCATCGGCGCTGCCGCAGGCAATGAACGAGACGCAAGCAAAGCTCTCGAAGCTATCCACACCGAATGGAAGGAAGTGCCCCAGATTTCGAGCAAGGAGCTTTTCTCTTACCTTAAGCAGAACGCAACCGCCAAGAGCGATGATCGCTCTCGAAGAATAAAAGGATCCGTCGAGGACGGCCTGGCGGCGGCTGCGCGCCGTTTGAATGCGACCTACACTGTCGCGTTCATCGCTCACGCTCCACTCGAGCCGCGCGCGGCTGTGGCTGAATGGTCAGATGGAAAGCTCACGGTTTGGACGGGTTCGCAGCGTCCTTTTGCGGTGCGCGATGAGTTGGCCGATGTATTTCACATTGCAGAGTCTAACGTGCGGGTCATCGTGCCGGACACGGGCTCCGCTTACGGAGGCAAACACACGGGAGACGCCGCGCTGGAAGCCGCTCGGCTGGCGCGCGCTGCGGGGCGCCCTGTGCAGGTGGTTTGGACGCGAGAAGAAGAGTTCACCTGGGCTTACTTTCGTCCGGCTGGGGTGATGGAAATTAAAAGCGGAATTGCGGCGGACGGCGCGCTGACGGCGTGGGAATTTCACAACTACAATTCGGGAATGTCCGCCATTGAAACGCCGTACATCGTTCCCAACCAGCACATCGAATTTCACTCCACGCAGTGCCCTTTGCGAAGCGGCTCCTATCGCGGCCTCGCCGCGACCGCGAACTTTTTCGCGAGGGAAAGCCACATGGACGAGTTGGCCAGCGCCGCGCAGATGGATCCGCTCGATTTCCGCCTGAAAAATCTGTCTGATCCCCGGCTGAGCGCCGTTTTAGAAGCAGCGGCAAAGTCGTTTGGCTGGCCGCGCAAGAAAACACAGGAGGGGCAGGGATTCGGCATTGCGGGCGGTTTCGAAAAAGGGGGGTACGTGGCGACGTGTGCCGAAGTTGCGGTAGACCGCTCTTCAGACGCAGTGCGCGTCGTGCGGGTTACCACAGCCTTCGAATGCGGCGCGATCGTAAATCCCGACGGATTGCGCAATCAAGTGATCGGCGCAAATATTCAGGGGCTCGGTGGTGCGCTTTTCGAGGCGATTGAATTCGAGAATGGCCGCATCACAAACCCTCGTTTTTCGCGCTATCGCGTTCCGCGTTTCCGCGACGTCCCGGATGTCGAAGCCGTCCTTCTCGATCGCAAGGATTTTCCGTCGGCGGGGGCTGGTGAAACGCCGATTACGGCGGTTGCTCCAGCCGTCGGCAATGCCATCTTCAACGCCACTGGGATCCGGCTTCGTGGACTTCCCCTAATCCCGAACGGCCTGCCTCCCACAAAAGCTTGAAGCCGGGGTGGGCGTAGAAGCGCGGAACGAAAGACTACCAGTCTGTTCCAGTGTGAAATGGTTCGTTCCGTTTGTCCCAACCTGGGAATTCCATTGTTCCTCCCGCTAGCCTTGAACTCCGTAACGTATCTTTTTTCAATAGCTTGACCTTAGCCGCGTCGAACATGTCTGGCCTCAGTCTTGCCCAAAGACATGGGGTCGTTGTGTTATGCGCCAACGCCTGCTGCCCATCCAAGGCCGAAGCGGATACCTCTAGATGGACCAATTGATTTGTGCTTCGTTTGGTTTGGCCCCGCTCGCCAACAGGAAAGTGTAACGATGAATGAAAAAGAACTAGGTCATTCGGAACCGGTTGGAACGTGGATGAATTTCTTTCGCGAGTCGACAATGACCAGGTTCTGCTGCGAGAGCTCCTCACCATCTTTAAAGAGGACTTTCCCCGAACGATGCAGTCCTTGGAGATAGCTGTAACAGCCCTGGACTTGAAGAGCTGCGCTAGATTGAGTCACACCCTGAAGGGAATGCTCTCCAGTCTGGGCGCAATACGCGCAGCAGCCGCGTCGGCAAAACTTGAGGCCCTATCTTCCGCTGGAGAAACAGCCTCGCTGCAAAGCGCCCTCAAGGCCCTGGAGAGCGAAGCCGAGAGTCTCTTGCCGGAACTAGATGCGTATGTGACGGGGGTGCAACGTTGAAGATTTTGATTGCTGACGATGAGGCGCTCTCGCGTCGATTGCTCGAAAAAACGCGGGATCGCGCGGGCTACGAAGTCATCGCAGTGGAGAACGGCAAGCAAGCCCTGGAACAACTTTGCAAACCGAACGGACCGCGACTCGCTTTGCTCGACTGGATCATGCCGGAGCTGGACGGGCCCGGCGTGTGCCGCGCGGTTCGGACACGTACCGAGCAGCCCTACGCCTATATGGTGCTGCTAACCTCCAAGGGCTCCAAAGAAGAAACCGTGCTGGGCCTCGAATCCGGAGCCGACGACTATTTGGCAAAGCCGTTTAATGCCGAGGAATTACGCGCTCGGCTGCGCGTGGGAGAGCGCATTCTCCTTTTGGAAGACCGCCTGGTGGAAGCCCGGGAGAACATGCGATTTAGAGCCACCCACGATCAGTTACCTTCCCTGCTCAACCGTGGCGCTGTTATGGATTTGCTCGTGCGGGAGTTGCACCGCTCGCATCGCGAGCAAAAATCCACCGCCATCCTGCTGGGCGACGTAGATCACTTTAAGCGTGTGAACGACACATTGGGTCACGTCGTGGGTGACGAAGTCCTTATAGAAATTGCTGGCCGCCTCCTCAAGTCGGTGCGTTCCTGTGGTTTCGTGGGCCGGTATGGAGGGGAAGAATTCCTCGTTGTCCTAAGTAATTTGCAATCCATCCTACGCGCCCGGGCGAGCGGAAGAGATTCGCAAGTACATCTCGAATCGTCCTCTACAAACCGGTAAGGGCCCGCTGATTCTTACCATGAGTTTTGGCGTGCTTTTGAGCTCCGAATGGGGACAGAGACCTGTAGAGGAATTGTTGCACGAGGTGGATGTCGCGCTCTACGAAGCAAAAGCAGCCGGCCGCGACTGTCTTCGGATGGCCCAGCCAGGAGCTAAGGTGGAAGCGCCACACGATATGGTGCCGCAAGCCGTGCGGAGCAGGCGTTGAGGAAGCTCTCAGTGATGCACCATTCGCTGTGCAGAAAAACTCAAGCGCCGCTGGCTTTTTGCCGGGCTTGATCCATCATTTGCCGCATGGCGGCGCTCGATCCTGGCGCCTTCTTCTCGCGCCAGGCTTCCAGCCGTTTGCAGGTGTCCTCAATGTTGGAAAACAACTGCGGATTCTTGAACGCTGATCGCCAAATGGGCACGATGGTGTGCATGCGGTCCCACACCACCCAGATTTCTCCATTGCTCTCGAAGAAAAGCTCATCGTTGATCAAACCGCGATTGACGATGCTGGCCACCATATCCCAATAGCTGATGACCATGCGTATGAACGTGTTTTCTTCGCCGCCCTGCGGAAATTTCTGGATCATGTCCTCGGGCGACGTGGGATGAAAGTTTTCTAGGAACCAGCCGCGCGCTTGTCGCAGCCTCGGTTCACGTCTCATCTCATACAGCTTTAGCATCAGATTTACTTCTTCATACGTAACTTGGCTCATTTCGGGTTCTCCTTGCTCTAACTTTGGCGCTCTGGCTTGGGTGTCTCTTGCGGAGAAGGAGAGGCGCTCGCCAGTTCGACGCGTTGCACCGTGGAAAGCGGAAGGCCTTGGCGTTGAAATTCGATTTGGATACGGCGGCGAAGTTCGCGAGAGACTTCATCCTGCCGTGTTGGCGCTGTGCGCACTTGTAACCGTACGGTGGAGGCCGACCGGTCAAAGGCTTGAACGCCCAGAATACGCGGGCCATCCACGAGCGCCTGAGACCACGACGGATCGCCGCGCATCTCCGCGGCAGCGGCTTCCAACGCATGCATGGTTTTTTCGAGGGATATTTCGGGCGCGATGGATATGTCCACAAATGCCTGCGACCAGTCACGGTTGAGATTGCTTACGGTGCGAATTTCGCCGTTGGCGATGGTCACTAGCGCCCCGCGGGCGTCGCGCAAAACGGTGCGCCGCAACGTCAAGTGTTCGACGCGTCCGGTCGCATCTCCAACCTGAATTGTATCACCTATCACGTATTGGTCTTCGAGCACGATATAGAAGCCGGTAATCAGGTCGCGGACAAGATTCTGCGCGCCAAAACCCACGGCGACGCTGGCCAAGCCTGCAAGCGTCAACGCCGGGATGGGATTAATGCCGACTTTATCCAACGCCGTCAGCAACGCCACGAACCAGACAACCTTGCTTAAAGAACCATAGAGCACAGTGGCGAGCGTACGGGTTTGCTGTTCGCGGACTTGCGCGGCCCGGCTCTGCGTAGCGGCCGGCTTGATCATCAGATTGGTCATCACGCGGAGAAAGCGGTTGATGAGCAGCGCAATGAGGAAAATGGCTACGAGGTCAAGTATGGTACTTAACGTGATTTCGGGCCAGTGAATGGGGAGACTGGTCATCGTTTTTTCGGGAGTGAAAGTATAACATTGGACGAGCGGGGATGCGCGTCGGGGGCAAGTTCAATCTACTGCACGCATCTGGGGCGAGGTGGTTATGTTTGACGCGAGACGAAGGTTTTTGACCATGTTGGCGGGCGCAGGGACGTTTGTAATCATGCGTACGGAGAGTTTAGGCGGGCAAGCCAAGCCTACAGGCCGGCCACCAGCTTCCGACCCCAGTCAGGAACCTGAGAGTTCTGACCCGACGCCAGCGAAATCGCCGACGAAGGCGATCCTCGAAGCCAACGAAAAGGATATCAAGAAAAACATCGAGAAGCTCTACCAGCTCGCGATGGACCTGAAAACGGAAGTGGAGAAAACGGACTCCTCCCAAGTGCTTTCGCTGGCAATGCTGAAGAAAGCGGAGGAAATTGAGAAACTAGCCCACGAAATTAAGACGCGGGCAAAGGGTTAAATCAGAGAACTTTTGTCCGCGGGCACGCATTAGGAGATGGGCGGAAAGCTCTCTGGCGCGGAATGCGAGCAAGCGTTAAAATGATGACGCAAGCGGCAGTCTTACCTTGAGAGCGTTCCCACCGCCGTCTGGTGAAACGCAACCGTGCGCCCGTAGCTCAGATGGATAGAGCGACAGCCTCCGAAGCTGTAGGTCGTGAGTTCGACCCTCACCGGGCGCGCCATTTTTCTTAGGCACTTACCGGAAATACACCCTCAATCCACCCAGCGAAATTGTTTTCTGTTGGGCACTCCGAGCCTGTGTATGAAGCTTCAGTTGTCAGTCAATGTCATCCGAATCGTCTTGTTCCGGCTTCTCGGGTTCCAGATGAATCTCAGGAAGATTTGCTCCGCGAAGCTGCCTGTTAAGCTCCGGGAGATCGACGGTCTTCAGTTGTTTCCAAAGCTTTGACACTTCCGCGAAGACCTTTTCGGTTTCGTCCGTGGCACTCAGTTGCGCGGCGGTCGGCGTGGCGTCCGCTCGTCCTATCTCACCGTAGAGCGTGCTCGCGTTGCCGTTGACGCGCCCGAGCGTTGGGTTGGGCGATGGCGGAGCGAAGAAGCCGCCTCCGCCGAGAAGCGCCGAGAGTTTTTTGTCGAAGGCGGAAACGGCATCAGCCACTGGACCGCTTGCCCGCCCCGCAAGCTTCTGCAATTGTTCGTGCGCGGGGCGTGCCTCAAGGAGTGCCTCCGAGCTTGCCGTCATCCTGGCTGCCAGCCGCACCTGGAGCTGAAACATCTGCATCAGCCCTTCGCGAGCAGTCTTTACGCGCGGATCCATCTTTACGGTCAGCGGCTCCGTAAAAGTATGACCACCGACGGTGAGCCTGACTGTGTATTGTCCGGGGAGTGCGCTCGGGCCTTGCGGTAAGCGCGGCGTGTCTCCCGGGACCGCCGCGATCGGGTAGTCATAGCGCGTCGAAACTGGCGTGGCGTAATGCAGATCCCACACCCATCGATGCATGCCCGCGGTGGTCGCGAGTATTTTCGGCATACGCACCCAGTACGGCGGAATCAATTGTTTGGCGAGGTCTTCCGCGGTGATATCCGGTTTGTCCGTGCTGGAGTACCGCCTCACGACTTTGGACTGCGCGTCAAGAATCTCGATCTTGACGGGGCCGTCCGCAGATTGCGCGAGAAAATAATCGACGATAGCGCCATCGGGTGGATTTTTCGCCGTGGGCTCGTCTGGTGGAATCGGCGTATCCGTATTGGTATCGCGCATGACGCGGTAGGCCGCGCCCGGCTTGAAAAGAAACGCAGGCGACTTCTGCAACGATTCCGTAATCTGACGCAGCGGAGTGATATCGTCCAAAATCCAGAACGAGCGGCCATGCGTTGCCACGATCAAATCGTCCTCATGAATCCAGAGGTCTCGCATCGAAGAGTGCGGCAAATTGAGTTCGAGGCTTTGCCAGTGATCGCCGTCATCGAACGAGACCCACACGCTAGTTTCCGTGCCCGCAAACAAAAGACCTTTGCGAACGGAGTCTTCGCGCACGGTGTCGACGGGCGAATTGTCGGGAAGGCCGGCGACAATGAGCTTCCAGGTCTTTCCGCCGTCGTGGGTCCGGTAGATGTAAGGATGCTGATCATCAATGCGAAAACGGCTCACTGACGCGTACGCGGTCTCGTCATCGAAATGTGAGGCAACGAGCTGCGACACTTTGCTCCACGGTGTCAGTTCCGGCGGAGTGATGTTTTTCCAATTGGCGCCGGCGTCGCGCGTGGTCCAAATCTGGCCGTCGTCGGTTCCCGCCCAAATCGTGTTCAGGGACTTAAAAGATGGCGCCAGCGAATAAATAACACCGCGTTGTTTGTCGGCGTTTGGATCTTTGCTCGCAGCGCTGCCAACGCCCGGGGGAATGCCGGGATGTTCGCGCGTGAGATCCGGGCTGATGGTCTTCCAGGTATTCCCGCCATCCATGGTTTTGAAAAGAAAATTCGCCGCGTAGTACATCGTGTGCGGATCGACTGGCGAGAAAATAATCGGCTGCGTGCGATCGGCTCGGTACTTGGGATCGGCAACGGGAATGGGCGCGACATTTTGCACCTGGCCCGTTTTCAATGAATACTTCGAAACTTCGCGCCGACCGGCTCCATAAATAATGTCAGGGTTAAGCGGGTCCGGCGCGGCATAGCCGTATTCGATGACGCCGACTGGATGCCAGTCACGAAACGTGATTTCGCCATCGTTACCCCGGCTTGAAACGCAGACCGAGCCGCTCTCCTGCTGTCCACCGCAAACGAGATAAGGAAACGAGGTGCTGGTGGCAACGTGATACAGCTGCGCTGTTGGTTGGTTGTACCAGGTGCTCCACGTCTTCCCGCCGTTGACGCTTACAAGCGCTCCTTGGTCGCCGACCAGCAAAATAATGTTCGGATCATTCGGATTGATCCACATATTTTGATAGTCGTCGCCGCCAGGAGCGCCGCGGAAACTGATCCACGTTTTCCCGCCGTCCGTCGATTTCATCGTCACAGTGCTGGTGCTATAGATGGTGTCTGGATTTTTCGGGTCGACTCTCGGCATCGGCAAATCGCCGCCGCCGATGCGTCCCGCTGGCCGCGGGTCAGTGGTGATGCGTTGCCAGTTTTCTCCAGCGTCCTCGGACCGATAAATTCCGACCTCGTTTCCGGGAACATTTGCATCGCGCGAGCCGGCCACGCTGGCGTAAAGCCTGCTTGGCTGGCTTGGCGCAATCGTGAGATTGACTTGAATGACGACTTTGGGAAGTCCGTTGGTCAGCGGATGCCAGGTCTTGCCACCGTCGGTTGATTTGAAAAGGCCACCGCCTGGTCCGTTGTATTGATTTCCGTCTTCCCAAGGACCGAGGCGCAACTCCCAAAGTGCTGCATAGACGACATCCGGATTTGCCTGATCGATTTCCACGTCCGAGCCGCCCACGTTTTCACTATTGGAAAGAACCTTCTGCCAATTTTGGCCGCCGTCCGTCGAAAGATAAATCCCGCGCTCTTCGTTCGGCCCGTAGGGATGGCCCAGCGCGGCCGCGAAAACGCGGTTCGGATCGCGCGGATCAACAGCTAGAGACGGAATGCCCTGGCTGTTGCGCAGCCCAAGATGAGTCCATGTCTTGCCCGCGTCGGTCGATTTGTAAATTCCGTCGCCAACAGCAAGATCGGGACGCGCGAGACCTTCCCCGCTGGATACGTAGACGATGTTCGGGTCTGAAGGTGCGACCGCGATCGCTCCGACCGCTTGCGAAGGCTGATCGTCGAAAATGGGCGTCCAGGTGCGCCCCGAATCGTCTGTTTTCCAGACGCCGCCATTCACCGCGCCCACGTAGAAAACATTCGGTTGGCCCGGCACACCAGCAGACGCGCGAGTGCGTCCACCACGAGTAGGACCGATCATACGCCAGCGAAGTTCCTGATACGTGCTCTCAGGATATTGCTGCGCTTTAGTAATCTTCGCGACGGGAAATAGGCCGAGCCAGACAAGCGCAACTATCGAGAGTAGTTTCATTCGAAGCACGTAGCACCTCATAGAAAAATTTTGAATGGCGCAGCAGAGAACGAATCGCCTGCGGCTCCGATATGCCGAAGACAGTGTTCCATCCGCAACGAGTACTAATTTACGAAGGCAAGCGCCGGGCAGAACTATGAACCCAATCGCGAGAAAACTCAATGCGCCTCCGCCGAATGCATCGAAGAGGGTGCGGCCCGCTGCCCCTGCTAGCGGAAGAGCGGCATCTCGCCTCCGACGCCGTCTCCGCACCTTTAGCCGCGTAATCCTTGTGAGGTTGCCGGGCACGGGGTAAACTTTCGCCAGCATTTCGGAAGAAGTTCGTGGGGAGGTACTCATGGCCCGAGTTGTCCGCTGCGGCCTCATCCAGGCCAGCTGTGAATGGTCACCAGAGAAGTTTTCTCTCGCGCAGATCAAACAAAAAATGATGGCGAAGCACGAGGACTTGATCGCCAGCGCCGCCAAGAAAAAAGTCCAAGTACTCGGGCTGCAGGAACTTTTTTACGGCCCTTATTTTTGCGCGGAGCAGCAGACCCGCTGGTACGAATTGACTGAGCCCGTGCCGAATGGCCCCACCATCGCGCGCATGCAGAAGCTCGCGAAACAGCACCAAATGGTACTCGTGATCCCGATCTATGAAGTGGAAATGACCGGAGTTTATTTCAATACGGCCGCGGTGATCGACGCCGACGGCCGCTACCTGGGAAAATATCGCAAGCATCATATTCCTCACTGCCACCCAGGTTTTTGGGAGAAGTTTTATTTCACGCCTGGCAATGCCGGCTATCCCGTTTTCGAAACGCGCTATGCGCGCGTTGGTGTCTACATTTGTTACGACCGCCATTTTCCAGAAGGCGCACGCATCCTCGGATTGAACGGTGCGGAAATTGTCTACAATCCGTCCGCAACCGTTGCTGGACTTTCCGAATATCTGTGGGAGTTGGAGCAGCCCGCCCATGCCGTGGCCAATGCCTATTTTGTTGCCGCCATCAATCGCGTCGGCACGGAAGCCCCCTGGAAAATCGGCGAATTTTATGGGAAAAGCTATTTCTGTGATCCGCGAGGAAAAATTATTGCGCAGGCGAGCCGCGACAAAGACGAACTGCTCGTTGCGGAACTGAACCTCGACGAAATTCAAAAGGTGCGCGATACCTGGCAGTTTTATCGCGACCGCCGGCCGGAATCCTATGGCGAAATTACCCGCACTCGCGCAGCTTCAAGTTCCGAAGCCGCCGACTGAATCTTCTATGCCACCCAGCAAAACAGCCGCCGTCACCTCGACGGAAAAAATAAAAATCGTCATTCCGAGCGTAGCGAGGAATCTGCTTTTTCTTTCCGCTGACGCTGCCCGAGGTGCGCGCATTCAATGAATGACTCGCACGCAGCTTCTCTCGCCACCGAAACCATTCGCACCAGCTCGCTTTATAACGAAGACCTGGCTCCCGTCCCGCCAGAACGCCGCACCTGGGGCACCTACAATTACGCCGCGCTATGGATCTCCATGAGCGTGAACATTCCCACGTATTTGCTGGCCAGCGGCATGATTGCCGGCGGCATGAGCTGGAAGCAGGCCCTTTTTACCGTTTTTCTTGGCAACGTGCTCGTTCTGATTCCCATGTTGCTAAACGCGCATGCAGGGACGCGCTACGGCATTCCCTTCCCTGTTTTTGCGCGCGCCTCGTTTGGCGTGCTGGGCGCCAACTTGCCCGCCATCTTGCGCGCGCTCGTAGCCTGTGGCTGGTTCGGCATCCAAACCTGGATCGGCGGAGAAGCCATCAACGCTATGCTCATCGCACTGGCTCCCAGCTGGCAGCATTTTCCGTTCGGCCCGGCCGTCTGCTTCGGTTTCTTCTGGCTTCTGAATGTTCTGGTCATTCTGCGCGGCATCGAGACCATCCGTTTTTTGCAAGGCGTCTCGGCGCCGTTCTTGTTGCTCATCGGCCTCGCTCTTCTCCTCTGGGCAAAAGGAAAAGCCGGTGGCTTCGGTCCAATGCTGGCAACGCCCTCGAAGTTTCATAGCTTCGGGGAATTTTTTCGCTTCTTCATTCCTTCTCTAACGGGCGTGGTGGGATTTTGGGCTACCGTTTCGCTTAACATTCCAGACTTCACGCGTTACGCGCGCAGCCAGCGCGATCAAATGCTTGGCCAGGCCTTGGGTCTTCCCGCGACGATGACGTTTTACTCTTTCATCGGCATCGCCGTAACCTCAGCGACTCTGATTATTTTCGGCCAAGCCCTCTGGAATCCCGTTGATGTTCTTTCACGCCTCGGTAATCCGCTGGCTGTCGTTATTGCCATGATCGCACTGCTCATGGCCACGCTGAACGTCAACGTTGCCGCCAACGTCGTCTCGCCTGCCAACGACTTCTCCAACCTTTCTCCGCGCCGCATCAGCTTCCGCACAGGTGGCTTGATCACCTGCGTTATGGGCATCGCCATGCAGCCGTGGAAGCTGATGTCGAGCTACGGCAACTATATTTTCGTCTGGCTGGTCGGCTATTCCGGCTTTCTCGGCCCCATCGCGGGAGTCTTAATCTGCGATTACTTTGTGATTCGTCACAAAAACCTCTCGACGCAGGATCTCTACCAGCGCGGCGGACTTTATGAATACTCGCGAGGCGTGAATTGGCAGGCCATCGTCGCGCTGGCGGCCGGCGCAGGCGTCGCCTTTGTGGGGCTCTTTGTTCCCGCTCTCCGGATGCTATACAACTACGCGTGGTTTGTCGGCTTTGCCGTCAGCTTTCTTGTCTATTTCGTTCTAATGAGCCAAGTGGAGCCGGCCGCCGAGGCGGCGCACTGAGGAGGACCTACTTCCATGGATTTCGGCATCACCATCAAACCCGACATTCACATCGATCGCATCGTAAGCCTCACACAACGGGCCGAAGGGGGTGGCTTCTCTTACGGATGGATTTTCGACTCGCATGTAATTTGGAAAGAGCCGTTTCCGCTGCTGACGCTCATGGCCGCAAGCACGCAGACCATGCGCCTGGGAACGTGCGTTACAAATCCAGCCGTGCGAGATGTGACGGTTTCAGCGAGCCTCTTTGCGACGCTGAACTTGGCTTCGCGCGGACGCATGCAGCTCGGCATTGGCCGCGGTGACAGCTCACGGCGCGTACTCGGAAAAAAACCAACAACGCTCGAGAATCTCGAATCCTTTGTCCGCGTCTTCCGCGATTTAAATGCCGGAAAAACAGTGGACCTCGATGGCGTCCCCACGAATTTCCCTTGGGCCAGCGGCGAAGTGCCGGGTGTTTGGATTGCCGGATACGGCCCGAAAGCGTTGCGCACCGCCGGAAGAATTGGCGACGGAGTGATCCTTCAATTTGCCGACCCCGATTTGATCGACTGGTGCCTCGGGTTCGTGCGCGAGGGCGCGAAAGAAGCCGGCCGCGACTTCAGCAAGTTCGAAGTGATGGCTGCAGCGCCGGTTTGGCCGTCCGATGATTTGAAGACTGCCAGAGACCATGTCCGTTGGTTTCCCGCGCTCGTCTCCAACCACGTGATGGACCTGATTTCGAAATACAAGCCCGAAGAACTGCCTCCTGCGCTGACATCGTTCGTCAAAAACCGCGGCGGATATGATTATCACCATCACTGCGAGGTCGGCAGCGACAACGCCGATTTCGTCAGCGATGAAGTCATCGACCGTTTTTGCATCATTGGGCCAGTGGAAGCCCACCGCAAAAAGCTCGAAGCTCTGCGCAAAGTCGGCGTCACGCAATTCAACATCTATCTGATGTGCGGCGAAGAAGAAAACACCCTCGACATCTACGCCCGTGACGTCCTCCCCCACTATCAGCCAACGCCGTTCTCCTGAGTCCCCTACGGCCCCGCTAACTCGCGGAAAACAAACGGCTTTCTGTTTATTACTTGACGACTAATACCGATATGCTATAATTTGTTTCGATTCTGATATGGCGCCGCTCTCTTGCGCCGAGATGCCATGACCGCCCACTGGCCGGACCCTCACAATCCTCCGGCACGCTCCCACCCTCCCCCGTCACTACTTTGCCATAACCCAAAATCTCCAAGTCCTTTAGAATCCGTACTTCTACAAGTGTTGATTGTGGATAACTTAAAATCCTTTAGAATGAACGCTTACGAAAAACCCGGGGAGAGGGATGCCTCGTCCATGGCCTTTTACTCGCATATCAACACAGAGAACCGCCCAGTGAAACCTGCCCATGCGTTTTGATACCGTCATCCGCAACGGCACGATCGTCACGGCGTCGGACACGTGTGTTGCGGACATCGGCATCAACGGTGACAAAATCACGGCGATAGCCTCTCAGCTCCCGATCGAGAACGCCGGCCGTGTCGTCGATGCCGCTGGCCAGCTCGTTATTCCCGGCGGCATCGACGTTCACACCCATCTGGACATGCCCTTCGGCGGCACCACCAGCGCCGACGACTTCCAAACCGGTACGATTGCCGCGGCCTTTGGTGGCACCACCACGCTGATCGATTTCGCGATCCAGTACAAAGGACAAACTCTTCGTCAGGCTTTTGACACCTGGATGAAAAAAGCACACGACAAAGCCGTCACCGACTACGCCTTCCACTGCATCATCACTGACCTCGGCGCTGCACAGCTCGAAGAAATGGGCCAACTTGTTCACGAGGGCGTCACTAGTTTTAAACTTTTCATGGCCTATCCTGGCGTTTTCATGCTCGATGACGCCGCAATTTTTCGCGCCATGCGCCAGGCGGCCAAGTACAACGGCTTGATCTGCATGCACGCGGAAAATGGCGGCGCGATTGACGTGATCGTTCAGCAGGCGCTGGCGGAAGGCAAGCGCGCGCCGAAGTATCATGCGCTCACTCGGCCGACGACCGCCGAAGCGGAAGCCACCTCGCGCGCCATTGCGCTGGCGGAAATGGCCGGTGCACCGGTCTACATCGTTCACCTCTCCTGCAACGACGCGCTGGAAAAAGTCCGCGAGGCGCGCGATCGTGGCCTCCCCGCCTATGCAGAGACTTGCCCTCAATATTTGTATCTTTCGCTGGAAAATATGGACGCCCCCGGCTTTGAGGGCGCGAAATATGTGTTCACGCCGCCACTGCGCGAGAAATGGCACCAGGAAAAACTCTGGCAAGGCCTCGCGAAAGACACGCTGCAAGTGGTCTCCACCGACCACTGCCCTTTTTGCTTCAAGGAGCAAAAGGAATTAGGCAAAGACGACTTCACGAAAATTCCGAACGGCGGCCCAGGCATCGAACACCGCCTCAGCCTCATCTACACCGGCGGCGTCCACGGAAAGCGATTCTCTGCCAACCGCTTCGTCGAACTCGTGTCGACAGCTCCCGCGAAACTATTCGGTCTTTACCCTCGCAAAGGAACCATTGCGGTTGGCTCCGACGCCGACCTCGTAATCTTTGATCCGAACCTGGAACAAGTCATCAGCGCAAAAACACATCACATGCGCGTCGATTACTCGATGTTCGAGGGCATCCAAATAAAAGGCGCGCCGAAAACAGTCTTCTCGCGTGGCCGCGCCGTCATCGACGCCGGAAAATTTGTCGGCCACCCCGGTGCAGGCCAGTTCCTTCGCCGCCAAACGCACAATACGATCAAGTGAGATATTTCAAAGTTTTGGATTTAGGTCTTACTGCACGTTGTTGTTCTAATGCGGTTGAAAAACACGCTATTGCTGTGGCTTTTGTTTTGGCGCTTCGGCGGGCGCAACGTCCGCAGTCGAGTCATCGACCTTCGGCACTGAGATCTTCTGCTTATCTTCAACGCCGAAGAGCATGTAGTCGCTGAAACTGTGCCGCCGATGAATGCGTCGTCCTTTCCAGTCGTAATACACTTCCGCGCTCTGCGGCAGCCACATATTCACATTGGCTTTGCTGAATTTCACCGGGCCGTATTCGATTGCCGTATGATCGGCCAGCAATCGGATTTGCGGCAGAGGCGCGACCAAATCCGTCTCGAGCCTCACGATCTGATAACTGTCTGCCGAAATCCAGGCGCGGCCCTTCAACGCCACTGGATAGGATGGTCCGTCTGCGCCGACTCTGTACCTCTTAATTGTGTTCGGCTTATCAGTCCTTTGTTTGAAGTGGACTTGCCAGGCAAGCCCCCCGTTCCATCGCGCCAATCCTTCACACGTCATCTCAAAGTTTGCGGCGTTATATGGATGGAAAATCAACACAAGAGCAGGAAGCCCATTTGTTGCTACTCCATCCGGAAAATCAGCCGTGGAACCGCCAGTACCGTTCCGATACTCTTCCACATTCAGGTATCCATGCTGCACTTCCTGAATGGAAACCACATAGGCGAACTTGCGCTTTTCCGGAGTGGAAGCGAGCCCATTCTTGTTGATCGATTCATGAGTAAGCGATTCCGTTGCCGCAAACCGGTCCACATCGCTGATAAGGGTTATGAGTTGCTGCCCCGCCTTGCTCACCACGTCGTCCACTGCGCAAGACGCGCCAGCTTCCACCGGCGGCACTTTTTCGTCCACGTCAGGTGGCATCCATTTGGAAAGCATCGGCAAAGCAGTGGCGTCCTTGTTTATCGCCGCCATCTCGCTGGCTGCCGTCGCCGCGTCGCTAGATGCGTCCGCTGTCTGGGGGTTTTTTAGCGTTTCAAGGTCCTTACTCGCCGCGGTGTCTACAGCGTGCGCCTGGACGTAGGCTTGCAAAATCTTTGTCGCCTCTTCCCGGTCTCCGCGAGCGGCCAACGCCCGGGCCAATACCGGCTGAATAACTGCGGCTTGCTCGTGCCCCAACTGGATCGCGCGTTCGGCTTGTTTGACAGCTTCATCGTACTGGTGTTGCAATACCAATCCTTCCGCGAGCAGCGCATGCGCGCGCCAGGAAGCCGGTTCGGCTTCGACAGCCCGGGTCAGATACGGCATCGCTTCGGTCGTTTTGTTCTGCTGCAAGAAGTCCTGGCCCACCGCGATCAAGGCGCTCAAGTGTTTGGGATTCAGCTCAAGCGTCTTCATCCAGTACACCCTGGCTTGGGGCAGGTCTTTCACCTGCGACGAATACATGCCAAAGAGATATACGATCTCCGCACTTGTGGGAGCAGCCTTTTGCGCCGTCTCAAGATGCTTGCGCGCATCGTTGGACTTGTTCGCCCGCAGATCCTCCACCGCCTTTGCCACTTCCCTTTGCGTTTTGGGGGCAAGGGCATAGAGTCCCACCGAAGCCGCGGCGTCTTCCACGGAGAGCGGTGTCACCTCGATGGTGATCTTGGCGAGGGACTGCTCATGAACCTCGAGTTGCCGTACAGCTGCTTCGTACTTGGGAGCCAGCACTTGAATCTTGTACTCTGTCGCGCGCACGCCATTAAACCTGGCATAGCCGTTTTTCGCGGTTTTCTGGTCAATAAATGAACCGTCTAGTTTCGTCAACGTGAGCACCGCTGAACCATCCAGTGGCGCTCCGTTTGGTCCTTTCAGAAAAACGTCAATGTCCCCCTGCTTCTCTACATCTTCCATGTGGGCTTGACCCGAAGCCATGGTAGGGCTACTGGAGTAAGGGACTTGCCCGCCTGGCTCCAGGGCTGGCCTCCCTGCCCACACTTCGATCGGAAGCAAAAACCCGCAACTTACAATAAGGATGACCCGGAAATGCTTCATGACACTTTGAGACATAACCCACCCGTCGATGGCCTGGTTAGGGGACCGGAAATCTGCGCTCATAATACTCCTAACGATGGCGCATCGGCTAGAGGTAACCGAACATCTCGCAACTCCGAGACTTTAAAGGCTTTCCGTTCGAATCACACCGGGCAGCACGTCGACGACGCCTTTGTCGCATAGATGATGCAGCGACTTCAATCGTAAATAATACCGCTCCCTCCCAAAAGCCAGGCTCTTTCGACGTCCAATTTTGTGGCCGGAGGCTGCGGTGGTAGAGTACGCCCCAATTGCGAATGGCCTAGAGGGGCAATTCCGCGGCGTGAAGCACAAGTCAGATTCGATGAAAATGACCGAAAGCCCCAGCAAACAAGCTGACCAAGGAGGCGGACTCGTCCGCCAGCTTGGCTTGTTTGGCACAACCATGGCCGTAATGGGCGGGATTATCGGCGCGGGGATTTTCATCAATCCCTACATCGTCGCGGACAGGGTTCATACCTCCACCCTGATACTAAGCGCCTGGATCGCCGGTGGCCTGACTGCCCTGCTCGGCGGCTTCATTTACGCGGAGTTGGCGGCCAGGTTGCCGGTTGTGGGCGGCCAATACGCCTATCTTCGCGAGGCCCTTCATCCCGCCGTGGCATTTCTTTACGGCTGGGTTTTGCTGCTTGTGATCCAGACAGGCGGAATGGCCGCAGTTGCTGTAACTTTTGCACGGTATTTTCTCGAGCTAACGCGCTGGCAGGTCAGTGCCTCGCTCATTGCGGCTTGCGCTCTCGCTCTGCTCACTGTGATTAACTGCCTGGGTGTTCGCGCCGGAAGCCGCGTGCAATCGGCCATGACTCTGGCAGCCATTGCCTCCATCGGGATGCTCGAGTTATTCAGCTTGTTTCGTGGCGGACCATCGCAAATTTCGTGGCGCCCGGTTCTGGACCGACCGCTGTCGATGAGCCTCATCTTCACCTTTGGAGCCGCCATGACGCCGGTATTGTTCGCTTACGGAGGCTGGCAGACTTCCAGCTTTCTTGCCGGCGAAGTACGCGACCCGCTTAAAACTCTTCCACGTGGCCTCGTTCTGGGTGTTCTTGGTGTGATCGCGGTGTACACCTCGGTGAATTTCGTTTACGTGCGCGTTCTGGGACCCGCTGGACTCGCCGCCACAATGACGCCTGCATCAACCGTGATGCGCACTCTGTTGGGGCCGCGGGGAGGTTCGCTGATAGCCGCAGGGATTGCATTCTCCGCGTTCGGATTTCTCGGGCAATCGATGTTGACCGCCCCGCGTGTCTATTTCGCGATGGCCGAAGACCGCGTCTTTTTCCGCAGCGTGGCGTGGATCGATCCGCGGACACACGTGCCGGTAGTCGCCATCCTGCTGCAGGGCGTGTGGGCGATTGTTATCGCGCTCACAGGAACTTACGCTCAGGTCGTTAACTACGTTGTCGCGATGGACTGCATGTTCTTCGGGCTGACGGCGGTCTGCTTACTTGTTTTGCGGCGGCGCGCGGTGGCTCAAGGCTTGCCCGCGGTCGAATATCGCGTGCCGGGACACCCGTGGACTACATTGCTGTTCATTGCCGCGGAATGGATTGTGGTGGCGAGTACGTTCGCGCACGATCCCAAACGTTCTTTTATTGGCCTCGGCATCGCGATCGCGGGTTTGCCTGCATACTACCTATGGCGCGCGAAAAACAAGGGAGTAACGGAAACATGAGCGGTTCGGGACAAACAAAGCGTTCACTGTACATGGAATGGGCGAAAACGCGTTCGCATGCCCGTTTTAATCTGGCCACCAGCGGTTTGATCAGCGTGCCCCTGTCCGAGTTTCCTGTGCGCCTCGCAGATTTGGAAATTACCGCGCCCGGAGCTTACGGCAACGGACCGCTCCAGCAGCGGCTGGCGCGCCACAATGGCGTGCCCGAGGAATGCGTAGTCGCGGCAACCGGCACATCGATGGCGAATCACCTGGCTATGGCCGCGACGCTTGATGCAGGTGATGAAGTGTTGATCGAGGAGCCCGTATATGGGCCGCTGCTCGACGTCGCGCAATACCTGCAAGCGCGAGTGAAGCGAATCCCTCGGCGTTTTGAAACAGGATTCGCACTGGAACTCTCGGAAATCGAGCGCGCAATCACAAGCGAAACGCGCCTTATCGTCCTAAGCAACCTGCACAACCCGAGCGGCGCGCTGATACCGGCAACGACGTTGCGCGCGATTGGCGAGATGGCTCAGCGTGTTGGCGCCCGCGTGCTCGTGGATGAAGTCTACCTCGATATGCTCTTTGACCCCGGTGCACCCTATTCTTTTAGCATCGGCCAATCCATCGCACACTCGGGTGACAATCCTTTTATCGTTACCAGCAGCCTGACGAAAGTCTATGGCTTGAGCGGGTTGCGCTGCGGATGGGTGCTCGCGTCTCCCCCACTAGCCAAGCGCATGTGGCTTCTCAATGATTTGTATGGAGCTGTCGCGGCGCACCCCGCCGAGCGCATGTCCGTGATCGCTTTCGATCATCTGGAACAGTTTCGCAAGCGGGCGCGGGCGCTGCTTACTGCCAATCGTGTCGTGATCGATTCCTTTCTCGATTCGCGGAGCGATCTCGAATGCTTCCGCCCGCCCGCCGGGACAGTGTTTTTCCCCCGGCTTATCCATGGAGGTCCCGACGCATTTTTCAAGTTGTTGCGCGAAAAGTACGAAACGACCGTTGTACCGGGGACGTTCTTTGAAATGCCGCAACACTTCCGGATCGGCATTGGCGGCGAGACTGCAGGCCTGAGCGCCGGCCTCGATCGTCTGAGCGCTGCGCTCGATGCCTTCGCAAAGCAATAACCTTCCAGGCCATCGTACCGGCGAATGTAACTAGCTCATAACTGATAGCAGGCTGAGCACGAATCCTGCAGCCTCTGTTCCTTTCAGGTCGTCCTTTGTGGTGGAATAGACTCATCTATATTGAGACGAGAATGAAAAAACTTAAATTCGTGGTTTCTCTTACCACCGACGATAACGACTACCAAATCGAGCAGAAGGAATCCGCGGAGCAGGCCGCGCGCAAAACTGGCGTGGACGTGCAAATCATCCACGCGCAAAACGACGCTATCAACCAGAGCACGCAAGTCTTGAAGGCCATCCAGGCGCCGAAAGAGTTGCGCCCGGACGCCATTATTTTTGAGCCCGTCGGGGGCACTGCACTCCCGCAGGTCGCGAAGGCTGCGGTCAGCGCCGGCATCGGCTGGGTGATTCTGAATCGCGATGCGAACTACATCGAGGAACTGCGCAAGACTTCAACCGCGCCGCTCTTCTCCATTAGTTCCGACCATGTCGAAATTGGGCGTATCCAGGGGCGCCAGATGGCGGCGTTGCTCCGAGGCGGAGGTTCCGTCCTCTATATTCAGGGGCCATCGGAAAATTCCGCAGCCAAAGAACGTACCTCAGGCATGCAAGAAACGAAACCAGCGAGCGTGCAGGTCACCATGCTCAAGGCTCAGTGGACTCAGGAAAGCGCACAAAAATCCGTACGATCGTGGCTCAAGCTGACGACTTCTCAGCGCGCGGCCATCGACCTCATTTGCGCGCAAGATGATTCCATGGCCATGGGTGCGCGGGATGCCTTCAAAGAACTTACGAACGAGGACGAGCGCGAACGATGGCTCAAGTTGCCGTTCACCGGCTGCGATGGTCTGCCGAAGACAGGACAAGCGTGGGTGCGCAGCGGCTTGCTCGCCGCCACAGTCTTTGTTCCGCCCAACGCAGGCCAGGCAATCGAAATGCTCGTCGACGCGATTCAAAATAAAAAGATGCCGCCTGAACGAGTAGTGACAGCCGCTGTATCTATCCCCGCCCTGGATGCGCTGACGCGTAAGAAGGCCTAGGTCCAAGATTGCCCCGGTTTGCTCCCTGTGGGCGTGGGTGCGTTCGCTCGTCTTTTCAACGAACTACCGCACTTAACGTGCCCTCTGTTGTTCATCCCTCCAAAAACGATTTTGTGACTTCCTCCACCGCTCAGGAAGCGTATAATGCCGCGGGCCGTAATTCGGCCGGGGTGAGAGGGATACTTCTGGGGGGTTGGCATGCGCAGCTCGCGAGTTAGTAAATCGGTTGACCGAAGGCAATTTCTCGCTGCGACCGGCGGAGGTCTGCTGGCTGCGGCGGTTCCGGGAGGAGCCGGTATGAGCGACACCATTGCCCGTGCAGGCACCGACGCTGCTCACGCGTCGAGGCAGCAATCGACGGCTTCTCCGACCGGGAAGCGCAAGATTCCCATCGGCGTTTTCGATCCTGTCTACGACAAATTTTCTCTCGACGAAATGCTCGACAAGGTGAGCGCCCTCGGCCTCGAAGCGATGGAGATAGGCACGGGCGGCTACCCGGGCACGAAACATTGCCCCGTGGCGGAACTTCTTGAAGACGCCGCCAAGGCCAAGGCCTGGCAGAAAAAATTTACGGACCGTGGCATTCAGGTGGCCACGCTGAGCTGCCACGGCAATCCCGTTCACCCGGACGAAAAACATGCCGAGCGGGATCGCGAAAGTTTTCGCAGAACGGTGTTACTTGCCGAGCGGCTGGGCGTAAAAGTAATCGTCGGTTTTTCCGGCTGCCCCGGTGGCACGCCAACTGATGCCCAGCCAAACTGGATCACCTATCGCTGGCCTCCTGAGTATGCGCAGATGCAGGATTGGCAGTGGAAAGAAAAGGTCATTCCGTATTGGCAGGAAGCCGCAAAATTCGCTCGCGAGCATGGCATACATCGTATCGCTCTCGAAATGCATCCTAATTTCGTCGTCTACAATCCGCGGACACTTCTGAAACTCCGTGAGGCGGTCGGTGAAGAGATCGGTGCGAACTGCGATTTGAGCCACTTATTTTGGCAAGGCTGCGACCCCGTCGAAGTGATTCATTTCCTGGGCAAACAAGGCGCGATTTATCACGCTCACATGAAGGACACGACCTTTTATCCAGAAAACGTCGCAAAGTATGGCGTCTTGAATTTTGCGTTCGCAACCAGCGATCTCGGCAATGCCTCGGAGACTTTCCGCGCCGTTGGATACGGCCATAGCGCGAGTCTGTGGAAGTCGGTCGTGCAAGCGTATATGGACATCGGCTACGAAGGTATTCTCAGCATTGAGAATGAAGATCCCATCCTTTCGGGCGAGGTGGGCGTCGAACGCGCTGCCTATGTTCTGAAAAACGTGCGCAAAGAAATTCTCGAAGGTTGATGCATCGGAAGGAAACGAATTAGGGAGGTTTTATGCAACGGCGTGATGCCTTGAAATTTCTTGCCACGGGTGCTCTTGCCACAGGTGCCGCACCGGAGCTCTTCGCCTTTTTTCAGGAAGCGCACCCCGCCTCGGGATATGCGCTGCGCACGCTCAATCTGCACCAAAACGCCACGGTGGTTCTCATGAGCGAAATCATCATTCCAGAGACCGACACGCCGGGCGCCAAGGGCGCGCGCGTGAACGAATTCATCGACGTAATTCTCACCGAATGGGCGACCGAAGACGACCGCAACCATTTTCTCGATGGGCTCGCCAGTGTCGACAAGCAAAGCGACGAACTGTATGGGAAGGACTTCGTTGATGCTTCTCCCGCGCAACAACTCGCTCTTCTCCGCGCCCTGGACGAGGCCGTTGGCATGCTTGCCGGCCGGCCTGCCCGTCACGGCAACACCGTGCCCGAATGGGACACGCAACTAAAAGGCAATTTCTTTACCGTATTTAAAGGCATCACCCTCCACGGCTACTACACCTCTGAAGTCGGTTTTAGCCGCGAACTCGGATTGCAAATTATCCCCGGCGCCCAGCATGGTTGCGCTCCGGTAGCGGCAGAGAAAAAGGCTTAAGGGAGACGCGCATGGCGGCCAATACATACGACGCAATCGTTATCGGCTCTGGAATTACCGGAGGATGGGCAGCAAAAGAGCTCACGGAAAAAGGCCTCAATACCCTTGTGCTGGAAGCAGGGCGCAGCATCGTTCCGGAACGCGACTACGTCGAGCACGTTCCGGTTTGGGAGCTTAAGTATCGTGGCTGGGATGACCACGTTACCCGCATGAAGATTCAGCCCATTCAGCGCGAGTGCTATTACGCCTGCGACGAATACTCCAACAAGTTTTTCGTCAATGACGCAGACAATCCCTATACCTGCGAGGAGGGCAAGCACTTTGCCTGGATTCGCGGCCGCCAGGTCGGCGGAAAGTCGCTCACCTGGGGACGCCAGAGCTACCGTTGGAGCGATCTCGATTTTGAAGCCAACTTAAAAGAAGGCGTCGCTGTTGACTGGCCGATCCGTTATGCGGACATCGCGCCCTGGTACGACTACGTCGAAGAGTTCGCCGGCATCAGCGGCCAGGCCGAAGGCTTGCCGCAATTGCCTGACGGAAAATTTCTTCCGCCGATGGAAATGACCTGCGTCGAGCAAGATGTCCGCGCCGCACTCGCCAAACATTTTGATGACCGCATGATGACCATCGGCCGCTCCGCCGTGCTTACGCGAGTGCACAAGGGACGCGCCGCCTGCCACTACTGCGGCGTTTGCCACCGTGGCTGCATTACGGGGTCCTATTTCAGCAGCTTGAGTTCGACTCTCCCGGCGGCGATAAAAACTGGCAAATTTACGATCCGGCCTTACAGCGTGGTTCGCAGCTTGAATTTTGATTCGGCGACGGGCCGCGTCACCGGCGTGAACGTTGTTGATTCGCAAACGAAGAACGAAATCGAGTTCAAAGCGCGCGTCTTCTTCGTTTGCGCATCGACTCTCGAGTCCACGCGCATCCTTCTCAATTCCGCGACTCCGGAGTTTCCCAACGGTCTCGCCAACAGCAGCGGCGAGCTCGGCCACAACCTTATGGACCACCACATGGGTGCCGGCGCAAGCGGAAGGATGCCCGGCCACGAAGACAAAATGCCCTTCGGCAATCGCCCCAATGGCATCTACGTTCCGCGCTTCAGAAACGTAAAAACCAAGCAGCCGGATTTTCTGCGCGGCTACGGCTACCAGGGCGGGGGAAGCCGCGACGGATGGTCGCGCGGCGCGTCAATGGTCGGTCTAGGCCCCGAATTCAAGAACTCTCTGAAAATGCCCGGTCCGTGGCGTATGAGTCTCGGCGGTTTCGGCGAGTGTCTGCCGAACCACGGCAATTACGTTGAAATTGAAAAGGGCAAGGTCGATGCCTGGGGCATCCCCACTTTGAAGATTCACTGCGCTTGGGGCGAGAACGAACTGACTATGTCCAAGGACATTGCCGTCCAAGCCGCTGAAATTCTCGCCGCCTCAGGCGCCACGGAGATTTCCGTGTTTCAGAAGCCTTCGCCGCCAGGACTCGGCATCCACGAAATGGGGACAGCCCGCATGGGCCGCGATCCGAAGACCTCCGTCCTGAATGCACATAATCAGGCGCACGACGTAAAGAATCTTTTCCTCCCCGACGGCGCTAGCATGGTTTCGAGCGCCTGCGTAAATCCTTCGTTGACCTATATGGCTTTGACGGCGCGCGCTTGTGATTACGCTGTGACTCAAATGAAGCAAAACGAGCTGTAACTCGAGGTCCACGAAATGTCTCAAGTGATTCGCTCGCCGAAGATGTATGACGTGTGCGTCATTGGGTCCGGCGCCGGAGGCGGCACGGCCGCAAAAATTTTGACAGAAGGCGGCCTTAGCGTCGCGTTGCTCGAAGCCGGCCCTCCCGTCTACCCCGAAAAAGATTTCAAGATGCTGATGTGGCCTTACGAATTGCCGCACCGCGGGGCCGGTGTGGGCGGCCGTGCGGAAGAAAATTTTAGCGAATTCCTTGCTCCCAATGGCGCTTGGAATATCGAAGGCGAACCATATACGTCGGCACCCGGCTCAAATTTTCAGTGGTTCCGTTCGCGGATCGTGGGCGGCCGCACGAATCATTGGGGGCGCATTGCGCTGCGTTTTGCCCCTATCGATTTCAAATCCGCCACGCGGGACGGCCTGGGCGATGATTGGCCAATCACTTATGACGAGCTCTCGCCGTACTACGACAATGTAGAATCTTACATCGGCGTCTTCGGCACTCGCGAGAACGTTTCTAGCGCGCCTGACGGCATGTTCCTTCCGCCGCCGAAACCGCGCTGCACCGATCTCATAGTTAAGAAAGCCTGCGACAAGATCGGAGTTATTTGCATTCCCTCGCGGCTTGCGATCCTCACTAAATCCGTAAATGGCCGACTTCCCTGCCACTATTGCGGCCAATGCGGGCGCGGTTGCGTCACCGCCTCAAACTTCAGCTCCAGCCAAGTGATGATTCCGCCGGCGATGAAGACCGGCAAGCTCACGATGATTACCGGCGCGATGGCGCGCGAGGTGATTCTCGGCAAAGACGGCAAAGCCGAGGGCGTCTCGTACATCGACAAAGCCACACGCACAGAGAAACGCGTGAACGCTCGCGCCGTGGTTCTCGCGGCCAGCGCCTGCGAGTCTGCACGATTGCTCTTGAACTCCAAGTCCCCGCAATTCTCCAACGGTCTCGCCAATTCCTCCGGCGCCGTCGGCAGACACCTCACCGATTCCGTTGGTAGCGATGGCTGGGGCATCATCCCGCAGCTCGAAAAAATGCCCCCGCACAATCACGATGGTGTCGGCGGCATGCACATGTACATCCCCTGGTGGAAATTCGACCGCAAGAACGATTTCCCTCGCGGCTATCACATCGAGTTTGGCGGCGGCCGCGATATGCCCGGCATCGGCGAGTTTAATCATCTCTTGCATGAAGAAGAAGGCTACGGCGTCAGCGTGAAAAAGCGCGCACGACAAGTCTACGGCACCGGCATTGGCATGGCCGGGCGCGGCGAAATGATTCCCAATCCAGACACCTACTGCGAGATCGACCCGAACGTTGTCGATAAATGGGGCATTCCCGTCCTGCGCTTCCATTTCAAATGGAGCGAGTACGAAATACGCCAGGCAAAGGACATGCAGGAGACATTTCGCGCCATCATCGAAGCCGCCGGCGGCGAGTATAAAACCAAGACCCCCATTAGCGGTGAACGCCCGTTCGGCATCGCGGAAGGCGGAAAAATCATCCACGAAGTTGGCACCGCGCGCATGGGCGCCGACCCCAAGAGTTCTGTTCTGAATGGCTTTTGCCAAGCGCATGACGTGAAAAATGTTTTCGTCATGGATGGCGCGTCGCTCGTCACCAACCCCGATAAGAATCCCACTCTTACGATCATGGCCTTGGCGTGGCGTGCCTCGGAATACCTGCTCGACGAAGCAAAGAAAGGCAATTTGTAGCGGGGTGCCAGAGCTAGTGAAAGAACCTCGGGGAGACGAACAATGACCGAAAACTCCGTAACGCGTCGCGACATCCTGAGAACGCTGGCGGTTGGCGCCGTCAGCGGCTCCGCGCTGCAAGTGATCCCTGCCAAAGCAGCGGAATACGCTCATCAACTGGTTCACACCGAAAAAGCCGCGTCGGCCGCGGGAAAATATGCGCCGAAGTATTTCTCTCCCCACCAGTACGAGATGCTCCTCACGCTCTGCGAAACCATCATCCCGAAAGACGAAAAGTCTGGGGGCGCAGTGGAAGCCGGCGCCCCGGAATTCATCGATCTCCTCACGAGTGAGAACGAGGAGTATCAGCTCGCCCTCGGTGGCGGGCTACAATGGCTGGACAGTTTCTGCTCCGACCGTTATTCCAGTGTGTTTCTGGATTGCACTCCGGAACAGCGCAAAGAGTTGCTGGACCTGATCGCATTCCGCAAGAACGCGAAACAGGACCCATCTCTGAGCCAGGGGGTAGCCTTTTTCGCCTTCCTGCGCAGGTTCACCTGCGACGGCTTCTACACGAGCAAAATCGGCATCGAGGACCTGCAATACATCGGAAATACAGCTCTGCGCGAATTCCCCGGCTGCCCTCCGCTTCCCGGGGCCTAAATTAAAATTGCTCCAGGAGCCGAGTCGCGCCTGGAGCAATTCTCTTCGCTGTTTGCAGATACTACTTGTTGTGCGGTTTGCCTTCTTCCTTAGGCGGCTTGTTTTGCGCCGGAGGCTTGTTCTGCGGATGCGACTGGTTCTTCGGTGGATTGTTCGCGCCATTGTTCACATGCGAAGCGTTCGAAGTATTCGGGTTCGTGTGCGAACCGTTGGACGCGGAGCCTCCCGTATTCGAAGGCGGACGGTCGGACTTGTGCAGATCGGCCGCGTTGTTCGGATGTCCGCCGCCACCGGTTGGCGAACCGGAGTGGGAAGCTTCATGTGCCGCCACGACGCCATGGCCTGAAAACTCGCCTGGCCGCGCGGTAGCCGCAATAGCCGGCCTACCATGATTCTCGGAAGCCAGCAGCGCGCGGTTCGTACTCGCAGCGTGTTCGTGCTGCGTCTGCATCTCCGTTGGAGCGATGTGATGCTCGTGTTCCGCCGCCGTCTCTGAAGCGGTCGCCCGCGCCGTAATTCCGCCTGTTCCGCCGTTGTAGCTCACGCGATTCACAGTGACATTGTTGATGACCGTGCGATCCACGTAGGTGGTGTGAATCACCGTGGTATTCACGTGCATTACCGCGGTGTTGTACGCGAACACTCCGCCGTTCCAGCGTCCGCCAACGAACCCAACGCCTCCGTACCCAAATCCATAGTTAATGCCGCCGTAGAATCCAACGTGCGGTCCCCAATACCCGGCGTGCCAAAAATATCCGCCGCCGCCCCAGCCCCAATATCCGGGCGTCCAAAGGAAGCCGACCGTTGGCGCCATAACCCAAGTTCCCGGCACCCAATAGTATCCATCCGGGCCATACGCCCAATATCCAGGCGTCCACAGGTATCCTGCTCCTGGACAGATCGGCTGCTCATACACAGGCAGCGCTGGAGGACCTATGTGCACCGCGACGCCAACGCTGATCTGCGCTGACGAACGAGCCGGCATAAACACCATCACTAGGCTCAGCAAAACTAATCCAATTATGTAACTTTTGCGCATTTGCGACGCTCCTCGATGAAACACCTTCAGTATAAAACCCAGTGCTCCAGCGGAAGTTGCGCTGTGGCTCAATCGTAACTGGTCGGATGGTCGGCCCGTTTAGGGGCGCTGCTAGGCAGATTTAATCGTTCCCGATGCCGCGTCCCATACCACGGCGCTCTTGCGAAAGTACGATTCGTTGGACATGTGGCACGCCAATGCAGCGTTATTACCGAATACGGCGTCTTCGGTAACCTGCTGGCGATTCTTGACTCCCTGGAAATATCTCCAAAGATGCGGTTTTTCGTCATCCCAGGAATCGCCGCGATAGGTGAACCCTTCCAGAACCGGCTCCTTGCCAGGAACCGGATCATGCTCTGCGTGCCATTGGGCAACGTAAGCATCCCGCATCTTCTGCGGATAGCCCGAAGTGTAATAACTGGGCGCCGAGTCCTCGCCCGTCTGCGGATAATAGGTGATCGCAAACTCGGTAACTTCCAGAATGCCCTTCGAGCCCTGGAAGCGGTAAATTTCCGGAGTCTCGCAACCGAGATTCAGGCGCAAGTACACCGGCGCGCTGCCGTAATCAAACAACGTGGCATGCACGTCCGGCATGTTGCGCCCATCGGGGAAGCGCAAAATCGCGCCCAGAGACATCGCCTTTTTCGGCGGCGCATTCCAACCCAGCATGAAATTCATGCCGCTGACCAAATGCACGAGGAGGTCGCCCGCAAGCCCGGTCCCGTATTCCTTCCAGCAGCGCCAACGCGCAAAAATATTCGGATTAAACGGCACCTTAGGCACGGTGCCCTGCCACGTATCCCAATCCAGATTCGAAGGCGAAAGATCCGGCGGAGGCGGATACTCCCAGGCACCCGTAGGATCGTTGCGCCCGAGCGATCCCTCCACAAGCGTCAAGGTCCCAATGGTGCCCTGCGCAATCATTTCCTTCGCTTTCGCGCAAATCACCGAACTCACGCGCTGCGAACCAATCTGCACGATGCGCCCTGTCTTCTGCGCCGCAGCCACCATCGCGAGACCATCCGCCGCAGAATGCGACATCGGCTTTTCGCAATAAATATCCTTGCCCGCATTCACCGCGTCCACTACCACCTGCTTGTGCCAGTGGTCCGGCACCGCCGCGATGAGGCAATCGATGTTCTTGTTATCCAGCAAATCCTGGTAGCGCCGCGTCGTCGGAATTTTCTTTCCGACAATTTCTTGCGCCAACAGGTGCCGCCCGTCGTATAGATCGCAAGCCGCCACGCACTCCACACCCGGCAATTGCACGGCTGCGGTCAGCAACCCGGAGCCCTGCATTCCAATCCCGATAATTCCAAAGCGCAGTGTGTCGCTCGGGGCCACTCTTTCGAGAGCCGACGGAATGTACTCGGGCTTTAGGAAGATGCTCGGAGCCGCTGCCAACGCACCCGTAGCCCCAGCCGTGCTCTGCAGGAACTCACGACGCGAGAAACCTTTCTTGCCCATCTCACCCTCCTGGTTTGGACCTTTTCTTCTTCCTAAAGCAGTTACTTCAATGCCTGAACGCTGACTTCTTTGAAAAACACGATGTCGTTGTCACTATGGTTCTGCAACCCGATGTAGCCTTCGTCAGGCCGCCTGCCCCGCTGCGGCTCAAAATCAAACTTCCGCTCCGGAACAGGCTGCCCCTCGGTGTAATCAGTGACCTTTATATCGTTCAGAACCACAATCGTACGCGGCCCATCGAGTGTGATATCCATCGTGTTCCACTCTGGCCCTGGCTTGCCTGGCTTGGCGAGCGGCTTGGTCAACGAATAAAGCGCCGCCGTAATGTGATACTCGTCCTCGTTCGATGTCTCTGGATGATTGTCAATCTGGACTTCGTATCCATAGTTCACGGGCATCCACGGCTCCCGCGGCTCGATGGGAATGCGAATGAACACGCCGGAATTGTCATTGAAATCTCGCATCTTGTAGACCACGTGGATGCGGCAATTCCCCAGCTTGCCACCGGTCCAATAAAGAAGCCCCATGCCGCCGTGCGTGCGGATTAAGCCGTCCTCGACGGTCATATCCCCCGGTCCGACGTGTTTCCAACCCGTCAAGTCCTTGCCGTTAAAAAGTTGCTTCCACGCAGGCGTTTGCGCCCGCGCCGCGACCAATAGCAAAGTTGTGCTCAGAACGCAGGCCAGACCGATACCCACTTTGCGCACGATGCTCCCTCCCCGATGCCGAATCGCCCGCAACTAGAAGCTCAGGGCGCTCAGATAGTCGTAGCTGATCTTGATGTCTTCGAACGGCGTTTTCGCGTCGTCATTCTCGACAAAATAATGCTTGATGCCGCCCTTGTCCGACTCCGCGAAGATTCGCTTGAAGTCGATCGTCCCCTTGCCGACGTCGGCAAGGCGCCCCTTAAACTCGACTGAGCCGGTCGCTCCGGCGTAGCTGCTGGTGGCGTTCGGATCGTTCACATAATCCTTTACGTGAACCAGCGGGAAGCGCCCGGGGTATTTGTTGAAGTAGCTCAGCGGATCTTTCCCCGCCACGCTGATCCAGCACAAATCCATTTCCATCTTCACAAACTTGGGATCTGTTTTCGTCAGCAGAAAATCGTACGCTAACTGCCCGTCCAAGCCTTCGACGGGAGTAAATTCGAACGAGTGATTGTGATAGCAGAACTGGATTCCAGCCTTCGCGCTCGCCTCGCCTGCCTTGTTGAAGAGCTCCGCCGCGCGCTTCCAGCCATCCGCATTTCGCTGTTTTTCGTCGAGCCACGGACAAACAATATATTTGTGCCCCACAACATGCGCCGCGTCGAGCGTCTCAGGCCATTTCTTTTCCACCACATCGTAAGGTATGTGCGCGGAAGGTGCGGTGAGACCATTCTTGTCAATCACCGCACGCACATCTTTCGGCGAATGATCGAAATAGCCTGCGAACTCCACTTCTTTGTAGCCCGTCGCCGCCACCTTGGCGATCGTCCCATCAAAATCCTTCGGCATTTCCGTGCGAACGGTATACAGCTGTAGTCCCAGCTTCTTGATCTCGTGTTCGCCCGCAGCGGTCCACGACGGCCGCGCCGCAAACACTGCCACTGTTGCAATCGAAGTCTCTATAAATGTTCGACGTTTCATGGCGTTTTTCTCTCCTCCAGGACGGGCGGTGGGAGTATACAAAAAAGCGATGGCCATTATCAGAAAAAAAGGCGGTCCGACCAGGTCGGACCGCCCTCCACTTTCTCGTTTCCGTTAGAAGTAGAACCGCAAACCGAACTGCATGATGCGCGGGTCGTGTGTCGCATTCAGGTGCAGGAATGTTCCTCCTCCGAGAGAGGAGCTTATGCCGTTGTACTGGGTGTGGTTGAAGAGGTTGTAGTTCTCCCAGCGAAATTCGAAACCGGTCTTCTCGTTGATGGCGAAGCGCTTGAAAGTTCCGAAGTTGAAGTTAATGCGCCCGGGTAAAGTGAGCGTGTTGCGCCCCACATCTCCAAATGTCAGGCCGATAGGCACGGCAAATGCAGCCGGGTTGTATTCCAGCGGCCCGCGGTTGGATGGATCCTGATTGGCAGTGAAACCAGATTGGGGATTGCCGGCCAGATCGGGCCGAGACCCGCTAGCATTGTTGATCGCTATAGAGTTGGCGACGCCCGCGTTATCGCCATAGGTCGATCCGTTCGTAACGCTGAACGGAGTGCCGCTCTGCGCCACGGTGGTGCCCGAGAATTGCCATCCACCCAGCAGTGTATGCGACAGACCTGTCGCGCTCTTGAAGAGCGGCACGTTATAAAAGTAATTGATCACGAAGTTGTGTCGAAGGTCGAAATTGGAACTGGCCCGATTGGCGGCTACGTCATACGCATTGACGAGATAGCCGTCGGATCGGTCCGAGGAATCGTCTATAGAATGGCTGTAGGTGTAAGCAACGCTCACGTTCAGGTCGCCAACGGTGCGCTGCGCACTCACCTGCAGCGAGTGGTAGATGGAGTTGGCCGCGTCCCGGAGTTCCGTGATAGTGGCATACCCCGGGAAATTGGTGCGAAGCGGGTTCGGATTAGCGCCACAGGCCACGCCGAGATTTACCAAAGCCTGGCCAGTTACCGCCGGACCACCCGGACCAACCGTCATCGTTGTGCAGTCGCCTGCATAAGTTGGATCGCTTGCGGGGTTAGGAGGGGTAATCGGCATTTTGGCCGCCAAGTAAGGATTGTCCGCAGCAGGCACTGGCAGCAGCTGGTTACCATTGTTTTCCAGGGTCAGATGCGTGCCTTTGCTTCCCACGTAGGCAACGGAAACGATGAAGTGGTCCGGCAGCTCTTTCTGGACGTTCAAGTTCCATTGCTGGACGTAGGGCCAAAGAACCTTGTCCGGAATACTGACAACGGAAAACGGAAAAATCGGAATTTGCCCGCCACCGCCGCCGATGTTTTGATAACCGATGATGTTGGACTGCGTCGCGTTAAGCACTAGTGGAGCCGAGCCTTCGAGAGACTCGGTGTTGCCTTCGTTTCCGTTGGTGTGTTCGTAGAAGATGCCGTAGCCCCCGCGAATGGCCATCTTGCCGTCTCCCTTCGGGTCAAACGCAAACCCTATACGAGGCGCAGGGTTGAAGAGGTGCCCTGAGAGACAACCGGCATTCGACGCTGGACCAATGCTGACGGTGGGAAACAGGGATCCTGGGACGAGAGGAAAGGTACCTCCTTTTCCTCCGCACTGGACCACGCCGTTTAGCGGATTGCCGCTTCCTGTCGTAGTAGGGGTTAAGGATCCGTCAGCGGGGTTAAACACAGGGGCGTTGGCCGGATTGAACGCGCTAGGATCGAGATTGAAGGCATGCTGGTAACGCTCGCGGTACGTCCCAAACATGCTCACGCGCAAACCAAGATTCAAAGTGAGCCGTTTGGTGATTCGCCAGTCATCCTGAAAATACGGCTCGGCGATCTTGTAGCGGTTGTAATACTGGAGTTCTTGGCTCCACTGCTGGTAACTTGAGACGTTTCCTAGCAGAAGATCCGCGAAGGCATTGCCAGTCGAGACGGCTGAATTCCCAGAACTGAATGTAAGAATACCTTGCACGTTGGGGGAGTTGGCTTCGTTTTTCTGCGCGAACGCCGCATACGCCCCAAACTGCATCGTGTGGGTGCCCACGATTTTTGTTACGTTGTCCCGGTAGGTGTAAGTCGGGTTGGCGTTATGCCACGGGAAGTACCCGCTGTCCATGCCCCAGGTTCCTCCGCCATAAGCTACGTTAGAGCTGAGTGCGATGGCTGGTAGCTTATCGCCGAAGCCATTGTTGAATATGGAACCCATCGAGAACCCAGAGGGCAGCCCAACTGGACCTCCGGTCGTCAAAGAGATGTGGTCGGCGGTATAGCTGGCTACGAATTCGTTGAGCAACGTGGGTGTGATGTTTGCGTTGAGCCGCGCCACGAAACTGGTACCCGGGCCCACGAAGTTTGTGGTCACGTTCTGGAAACTGGCGGTGCTATTTCCCCAAAGGGGGTTGGGTACCACAGTCTGCCAGGAGTCGTGAATATAGCGGAACGTCAATCGATACTTGTCGGTGAGGTTGTGATCTACGCGAATCAACTCTTCCCTCCAAGTGGTCGGACTTGCCACCGTTTCTGAAACAGCCGGGAAGCCCCCGTTCGTTGTGTTGGCGTGGGGTATCAGAGCTAACAGCGCCGTGCCGGTCGCCGTCGGGACCACCTTGTTGCCTACGACCTGCGCACCAGACGGGCAATCGACGCCAGGGCACAGGTCCGAGAAGTCTCCACCTCGCTCGGCGTCCGAAGGAACGTTTTGAAGAATCGTGGTGGAGGCGCTTTCACTGCGCCATTCCTGCGACCAGAAGAAAAAGGTCTTCTTCTTGTCGCTATTGTAATGGTTGGGGATATACACTGGGCCGCCGATGGTATACCCGTAATCGTTCTTCTTGTAAGGGGCCTTCGGGGCGTCTGGCGTTGCTCCTTCCGCCCATGATCTCGCCTTAAAGAAGTCATTCTTGTTGTATTCGAAGGCGCTGCCATGGAAGGAGCTGCCGCCCGATTTGGTTTCCACTTCCACAGTCCCCGATCCATTGCGGCCGTACTGCGCACCGTAATTCGAGGTCAAAACCTTGACCTCGGCGATGGCTTCGGGGTTTGGATAGACGTTCAGCGTCGAGTTGCTGCCGTTATCCATGTTGTCGCCGCCATCCATCTCCCAGTTGTTGTACTCCGTGCGCCCGCCGTTAATTGCGTAGGCTACGTTGCCGTACACACCAACCTTGCCCTCATCCGAACCGGTCTGGCTGACGACACCTGGGGTGAGGTTCACAAGCTGGGTAAAGTTGCGACCGTTTAAGACGAGTTCATTGACCTGCGTGCCGGTGATGGTGCTGCCTAGCGCCGAGGATTGTGTCTCCACTTGCGCTACGCTCTCTCCCGTGACCACCACTTCTTGCGTGATCGCGCCCACGGTAAGCTGAATATCCATGTGCAACTTCCGCGCCACGTCCAACACCACTCCCTGCGCCGTATACTTCTGGAAGCCCTTTGCCGTCACGACCACGTCATATGTGCCACCGGCCAAACCGGCCACAACGAACAGGCCGTCCCCATTTGTGGTCGTCGGGTGTGTCGCGCTGCCGTTCGTGCTGGAAATCACCACTTCTGCTCCAGCGACTGCCGCACCCGTCTTGTCCGATACCGTCCCGCTGATATAACCAGTGTCTTGCGCCTTTGCGACAAATGCGGTGCTCAAAATCGCGATCATCACGCAAACCAACAGCCGCGCCGCCTTGGGCAGGTTCTTCACAATACTGGCAGGATAAAAATTATGATCGTGTCCCTTCACTTTGCTACCTCCCCAAATTTTTGAAATGGATTACCGGCCTGGTGTGGGCACAATTACTCCTGCTACCGCGGGCACCCCTGGTATCTGCCGCTCGCAGAAGGCCACTCATCCGAGAGAGCCCCCACCACTCGACGTTCAGAAACGCACCCAATCTCACTTATTAAATCGGATTAATACGGCATTCGCGCGTCCGTGTCAAGTCGAAAATCGGGTCAATTTTCCCAAGTATCTTAACCGCCCCGCTTACTGCTTCGCGTTTACGTTCACGTTCGTCCCTCACCGCTTGAATTCTTCTCTTCTCTGCCGGACACTACCGAGCGATGTCCTTTAGGCTCCGCGTCCGTCTCCCGCAATCTCTCTCAATCCTTTTGGTTGCCTCTTTCTGTATCTTTCTGTGGCTTCCACTTTCGCGAAGCTCCTCTCTTCCGCTTTTTCAACAACCTTCCGCAGGTGACACGAGTCGCGTCTCCGGCATTGATCCCAAGGCGTCCTTCGCACAAGGCCAAGCCGCCCTCCAATCCGGCGACTTAGCCACCGCCGAAGCCGCCTTCCGCCGCGTCCTTACCGTCGATCCTCAGTCCGGCGCCGCCTTCGCCAATCTCGGCGTCATCGCCATGCGCCGCAAAGAGTGGGACCACGCCCTTGCCCTCCTTCAAAAAGCCGAAAAGCTCGATCCCAAAATGTCCGGCATTCGCCTTAACATCGGCCTGGTAAAATACCGCCGTGGCGACTATGCCGGCGCCGTCGCCCCCCTAGCCTCTGTCGTCCGCGATCAGCCCGACTCCCAACAAGCGCGCTACCTCCTCGGCCTCTGCTACGTCTTCACCGAACACTACGCCGACGCGGTGACCGTCCTCGAGCCTCTCTGGCCGCAAATGTCTAACGATTTCACCTACCTCTACGTCCTCGACATTGCTGCTCACAACGCAGACAAAAACGATCTCGACGAAAAAGTCCTAAGCCGTCTCGTTGAAGTCGGCGGCCAAACTCCCGAGTTCCACCTAATCCTCGGTAAGGCTTATCTCAACCGCGAAGAATTGGACAAAGCCATCTCCGAGTTGGAAATCGCCGCCTCCGCGAATTCCAACTTACCCTACGTGCACTTTAGTCTCGGACTCGCTTACATGAAGAAGCAAGACCACGACCGCGCCGAAGCCGAATTCCGCAAAGACATCGCCATCGAGCCCGATCTCCCCGACAATTACGAGCAACTCGGCCTGCTCTACCTACAACTGCAAAAAGACGACGAAGCCGAACATTCTTTCCGCGAAGCTCTGCACTACAATCCGCGCATGCCTCTCTCTCTGTTGGAGCTAGGCCGCCTCTACCAGCGTCAGGGAAAAAATCTCGAAGCCCTTACCTTTCTTAACTCGGCGGAAAAATGGGCCCCAGACAACCAGAATATTCACTATGTCCGCGGCCAAGTCCTTCTGAAGCTAGGCCGCCGCGAAGAAGCCCAGACCGAACTTGCCACCTCAAAAAAGCTGGTCGATGCCAGCCTCAACAAACAACGCGAAAAATACGGCGAAGCAGCAATCCCCAATCCCGAACTAAAACAACCCCCGCCCCCTCAACCCTAAGTGCTCGGCGTTACCCACGCACCCCGCCCCCGCTCAATCGCCTCTGCCACCGCCAAAATCAACTCTTCCTCATAAGGCCGCCCAATCACCTGCACTCCAATCGGCAATCCCTCCCTCGACTTTCCCACCGGCACCGCCACTCCCGGAAATCCCGCCAAATTCAACCACTGCGAATACCGCATCGTCTCCCGATAATTTTCCTTCTCGCCCGCACGCCAATTCCCTTCTCCGTGCCGAAATGCCGGCCCCGCCGACACCGGCGACAGAAGTATTCTCACATCTTCCATCTGTTGCACAATGTCCCAGCGCAACCTGTCGCGCTCCCCGCAAGCGCTCAGAAACCCGTCGTAGGTCAGGGTCGTCCCCGCAGTGGCCAGCTCAATATACTCACGCAGCATCGGACTCAACTCCTCCTCGTGTCCCGTCGTACCCTTTCGAATGAGGTCCGCGATCACCGGCCCAAAAAAATACCACCATACTTCAATCACCCGTTCGAGCCCGGTTAGTTGTTTTCTCTCGACAACAAATCCTTGCTCACTCAAAATCTTCGCGGCTCGTTCAACCGCCGCCGACGTTTCTGGTGTGGCCTTGCCAAGCGCAGCACTCTCCAAAATCCCAATCCGCAATTTCTGCGCATCTTCTACTTTCACTGCCAGTACCGGCACAGGCACCGAAAGCGCATCCCCGGCATCCGGTCCCGCCATCACTGCGAACAAAGCACGCACGTCCGCAACCGTCCGCGCCATCGGCCCAACCACGCCGATCCAACCAAACGCGCCTCCTCCTTCAGGAAAATGCCCTGTAGCAGGAATCCTTCCCGGAGTCGGCTTCAACCCGCAAATCCCGCAAAAATGTGCAGGCACGCGAATCGATCCGCCGCCATCGCTTCCCACTCCGCCCGCCGAGCACCCCGATGCAATCGCCGCAGCCTCTCCTCCGCTCGATCCCCCCGCCGACCGCTCCAAATTCCAAGGATTGCTCGTCTTGCCGCTCAAAGAATTGTCCGTCTCATACGCCATCAAATATTCCGGCGTATTTGTATTTCCCAGAACGATCGCGCCCGCCGCTCGCATCCTCGTCACCAGCGGAGCATCCACCTGCGCGACATAAATCTTCCTCAGTAAAGACCCCGCAGGCGCCGGCCAGCCTGCCGCATCAATACAACTCTTGATCGTTAAAGGAACGCCATGCAGCGGTCCCACCGCATCCCCACGCATCACCTCAGCCTCCGCCGCGCGCGCTTGCTTCAACGCGCCCTCCGCATCGAGGTGCACAAACGCGTTCAGCTTCGGCTGCACCTCCGCGACACGTTCGAGGTGCGCCTCCACTGCCTCCACCGGCGAAAATTTCTTCTCGCGTATCCCTGCAACAATTTCCGCAATCGTTCCAAAAATTATTTTGTCCATGGTCAAGCATTCGAGCGTATGTGTCCGCTCTCCCGGGGTCAAGCGAGATGGAACGGGCGACCCTCGACAGTCGAAACTCGAGAGTTATAAGGTACAGGAGCGAAAAGGGGAAAAGGATAACGACGGGGTCGCCTTGTCCAGACCAGTAGTGTTTTTGGAGTATTGATGTTCCCGGCTTTCCAACTCAAAGTCTCTTCAATTTCTTGGCAGCGGAGAATCGCGGGCCCCTGGTTGATTCGGTCTCGCCGGCCGCCTGGCATTGACCATACGAGGGCCAAACAGTGAAACGAAGCGTATTCCCCAGGGTACTGCCCTTTTTATTTCTAGTTCTCTTCCAAACGGTTGATCTCCACGCACAACAATTGGCCACATTGAATGTCAAAGTCACGGATCAGTCTGGAGCCGACATTCCGCTCGCGCGAGTCATATTAAAGACCAGCGCCACGAGAGTGACGCGAAGCGCAACTTCGGATGCCACAGGGCTCGCAGTTCTGCCCGGGTTGCCTGCAGGCATCTACGAATTGACCGTAGAGACTGCCGAGTTCAGCCCGTCACGGAGCGCACTTACGCTTTCCGTGGGGCAGATTGCTTCCCTGTCCGTAGTCCTGAACGTTACCACGGTCAAAGAACAGGTCGAAGTTCGCGAGACGGCTCAGGGAATCGATGCGCAAACGCCAGAAGTAAGCCAAGTGATAGAAACAGAGAAAATTGCAAACCTGCCGATCGCCGGCCGCGACTTCATTGATTTTGTCCTCTTAACTCCCAATGCCAATGTGGGACGAAGCACGGCTGTCGGCGCGCAGTCTCCCTTTCAGGAAACCGTTTTGGAACTGAGCTTTGCCGGCCTGCGCGAGACGCACAGCACATTTTTTGGTCTTGATGGCACGGACTACACCACAAGTATTTCCGGTGTTCAGCGCGTGAGTCCCTCGCAGGACTGGGTCTTGGAGTTTCGTGTGGCCGCCGGCCCAATCACCGCCGACAATGGCCGCAATCTCGGTTCCGTCGTAAACACTGTCACGAAGTCCGGAAGTAACAATGTGCATGGCTCTGCCTACGAGTTCTTTCGCAACAACCAGTTGGATGCCAACAATCTGCTATCGGCCCCCGGCTTCAATACGCTGCGCTTCAATCAATTTGGCGGCTATGTTGGCGGCCCTATCAAGCGGGAAAAAATCTTTTACTTCCTGGGATACGAAGGCCAGCGACGCGCCGAGTCACCTTTATATTCATCCTTCATCCTCCATTGCACCGATAATCCCGGCTGCTTCGGGCCAGGAACCCCCAGCATCAACCAAGTGAAGGAAATTCTCGGCTTGCAACCTGAAAACCTGGGATCGATCCTCCAAATCGAGGACTATGACAAATTCTTCGGAAAGCTGACGCATGTTCTAAGTGAAACAAGCACTTTGAACATCGGATACCTCTTCAACGATGAGCGGAATCAACATGTACCGGGGGCTGCTCCGGGTCAGGGATTGCCCTCCTTTTATCGCAACAACCCCATTCTGGATCAGACCGTTTACGCGAACCTACTCCATCTGTTCGGCCGTCACTGGACTTCCGAAACCATCCTCAACTTCGGGCGAAGAACCTTTCACCTCGATCCCGTAGGCGCTGGGTTTGAGCCCGCGCTCCTGGTTGCCGATCTGTTTGATTCTGGTGGCATCCAGGGCGGCGTACCTTATTACCGCGAGCAGCATTTCCAGGCTTCCGAAAATCTCACCTACATACGAAGCAAACATTCATTCAAATTTGGCGGAGATTTTGAGCCCGTGTGGATCAGCGCACAAACGTCTTTCTTCTCTCCGGGAGGAGGCATTTTCACTCCTCAGAGTTTCTTTGGTGCGGCGCCGTTCAACGCCCCGCCGTTCGGCCCTGGAACTCCGGTCGAGTTTCTATTCCTCGAGCCGAGATCCTATTTCGGCCAACAAATTCCCCAGCGCGCACTGCCATTCGAGACGGGCCTTTTTGCCGGACCAGCCGCGTCGGCCTTCAACGACAGCGTGAACCTGAATTTCCTCCACACGCCCTCTGGCTTTTACGCGCAAGACCAGTGGAGGCCGGCCTCGTGCCTTACTCTGACTCTCGGTCTGCGCTACGACATCGATTTTCTTCCGTCCTCCGCCGACATCCGGCTGAATGGACTGATGAATCCCACAAATTACGGAAACGTGCAGCCGCGCGCGGGCCTGGCCTATTCATTCCGCCAAGGAAAAGGAGTTGTTCGCGCGGGATTCGGCATGTTCACCGGCCCGTTCGACTACAGCGACATCATGGTCTCTTGGCAAGGCGCGTCGGCCTTTACCTACATGAATCAGCCCCTCCTGCCAGGGTTTTCCAATCCCGCCGCTAGCTTGGTTGGGCTGGGGCCATCCGGAATCGTAGGTGTTAACGGGCCCGTTCTCGCCAGCCAGGCATTCTCCGCTTTTACGCACACTGGCGTTTATCCCAGCCCCAGCTCGCTGCTCCAATTCCCGCTCGGCTACGTGCAGAGAAAGTTTCCGAACGCCTACGCCGAAGAAGCCAACCTCGAGGTCGAGAGCGAGATCGCGAGAGACCTCTTCGTCTCCGTGGGATACCAATTCGTGCACGCACTCAAGCTACCCCTCTATCTCAGCATCAACGGGCTCCCGAGCGGCACCCTTCCGACGGGCGTCCAGGCTTTCACCCCGGCCGATCCTAATTTTGGATTCTCGCTGATGGCCTCTCCGACGGGCTTTTCCACCTACAATGCGGGAACTCTCAGTGTGCGCAAGCCCTTCGTACGCCACTACAGCATTCTGGGCAACTACACGTTCTCCAAATCCATCGATCTCGCGACCGACGTTCAACTGACCGATAGTCCGATGGATTATCTGCGACCGCAGTTGGACCGCGCTTTAGGCGACAACGACGTCCGCCATCGTTTCGTGCTTGCACTGCAGGGAGAATCTCCGAATTCCTGGACCCAGGGGCTACGGAATTGGAAACTCTCAGTGCTAAATACCCTGCAAAGTCCGCGTCATTACTCGATCTTCGCGGGATTCGACGTAAACGGAGACGGTTTTCCTTTTTCTGATCGTGTAGGCAACATCGGCCGCAACACGTATCGAGGCGATCCTTCTTACACCACCGACATACGCCTGCAAAGAGTCTTCAACGTAGGCGAACGGTTCAACCTGGAAGCCAGTGCCGAAGTCTTCAACTTATTTAACCGCCCGAACGTCAATGCCATCGACACCGTCTACGGAGCTGCAGCTTTCGTGGGGCGGATCCCGCAGGGATCTGGAGACGCCATCACCAGTCCGGCGAATCCGACGTTTGGCTCGCCCAGCTTTGTGGCCCCGGCGCGCCAAATTCAACTCGCCCTGCGATTAAATTTTTGAATCAGTTCGCGAAGAGCAACTTTCATACACTCGCCTCACCCCGAAATTCCGAAGCGTCCTCTCCATCTCGCGACAGACCACGCCAGAATGAATCGGCCGTCGTCCGTTTGCCAGCGAAAGACTTTCTCATCGCCTAAACACCTGATGAAAAACCCCTTGGTGTCTGCCAGAGCAGTTCCGGAGGTTTCTTCCCGTACGATGGCATTCATTCAAGCAATCCTCTAGAATCGCCGTCATGAACTGCCCCAATTGTGGAAAGGATATGACCGACTGGACGCTGGACGGCCGCGTGGGCACGCAGGTCACCGTCGACGTATGCACAGCCTGCCAATCGTTCTGGTTCGATCCGCACAAAAGCCTGCAACTCTCTCCCGGCTCCACGCTTAAGCTAATGAAATTCATCGGTGAGCACTCGTCAACGGTTAAGCCAACCTTGTTGGACGTGCTCCGGTGCCCCCGATGCGGTGGCCCGCTGTCGCTGGCGCACGATCTGGTCCATAGCACGCGGTTCAACTATTGGGTATGTGCAAATGGACACGGGAAGTTCATCGGTTTTTTCGACTTCCTGAAAGAAAAGAACTTCATCCATACGCTCTCCCCCCAAGAGATCCAGGAGTTGAAACTGAACGTACAGAGTGTGAACTGCTCCAACTGTGGCGCGTCCATCGACCTGCAAACCAACTCGGTTTGTCCCTACTGCCACTCCGCGATTTCCATGCTGGACATGAAGCAGCAGCAACAGATGCTGGCGCAACTCAAGGAAGCTGCCGAGCCTAAGCCGGTTGATCCGGCGCTGCCCCTGAAACTGGCCATGGCAAAGGAGCAAATATCGTCTGTATTTCAGGAGCATGATGCCGAGTGGTGGGAGGACGCTCGCTCGGGCGACCTTGTTCAAGCTGGTTTGAAGGCGGTTACCCGCTTGATCGCCACGATCCTGTAATTGGATCGCCTACCGCATACCTCATGTTTGGCACCCCATGCAGCTAAGGCTCAATCAGCGGAATCGAGCTTACCAGTTGCAGATCGATCATAATTTGAACGCGCCGCTCGAGTTGAAAAAACTGCGCGGTGCCTTTGGCCGATAGCGCCCTACGGAAGATGGGGATGTATTTGAGTCGGAGTTGGATGACGGATTCATCCACCGCAAGCCACCTCTTCGAGAGGCCATCGGCCTGCTCGTCCGTCATGTTCGTGTTTTGCAGATACTCTTTAATGAGAGCGTATTTCGCGTCGTTGATCTTCACCAACTCGGCGACGTATTGGTCGTAGGTCGGCCAGAACTTCTCCGCTTCGGTGTCGGTCAATTTCATATTGGCGGCGATAACTTGCTTTCGGGTGGACCGCAGGTCCGACCTCAGCATGGCGATCTCTTGATCGATCGATGATGCGTTCTCGCTGCCGGCCACGGGTTGCGCGGTCTGGGCTGCGCGATTCTGTGCGATCAACGCATCCCCGGCGAATAGAAACCCGCTCAGCACCAGAACTGCTGCCGTGCTGTTCTTGATCATTTGACCTCCCGTTCCACAATGGGCGAAAACCACGGTGAGCACTGATTGACTTTCCCGACGCGGGCATTCATTGGGCGTTCGCGGATTAGGCTGCCACCCGATGTCGCTGAATCGCTGGCCAGCCCCCTGAGAGTGACTCCCGCTTGCAGGATATCGGCAGTCCCCGCTAGGCGACAGTGTCATTTTTGACAGGGATGCAAGTAATCCATGAGCAGCCCAACTGTATTAACATGCACTCGGACTTGCAGTTCTCAGTGGTTCTTTGTGGCAAGAGGACAAAGGTAAGGAGAAAGATTATGCAGTGCAAAATGATGGGAGCGGCGGGATTGGCTGGGGCGTTTGTTGCGGGCATGCTGGTGGCGACGGCGCTGAGTGGGGGAATGACTGCGGCGGGGGCGAAGACGCTGGGAGCGGCGGTGCAGGGGCAACAGGTTATCCTGCAGAAGGTCATCAGCCCAACGGTGTCGGACGAGGACATTGCTTTGCTGCGGAAAGATATACGGGCAATGAAAATGCAGGTGATTGGGCAGAATATGTCGCTGTCGGATCCTGAGGCGGAGAAGTTCTGGCCCATCTACAAACACTACGCGGACGACTTGCATGAGGTGAACAACTCGAAATATGCACTGTTGAAGCAGTACGCGGAAACGTGGGAAACGATGTCGGACCAGGAGGCGCTGATTTATGTGCGGCATTGGATGGAGGTGGACGCGGAGGCGCAGGCGTTGCGGCTAAAGTATGTGCCGACGGTGACCCAGGTCTTGCCGGGGAGGAAGGCGGCAACGTTTTTCCAATTGGATCGGCGCCTGTCTATGATAGTCGATTTACAATTGTTTTCGCAGATTCCGTTGGCGCATGTGAAGGAGTAGGGAGGAAGAAATAATCCGAATCAGTAATCAGATACCAGGGAGCGAACAGAAGAGCCAGTGTCACGATGGTTTTTCGTGAACCACTTATTATTTTGAAGGGCCGCTTGAACGAATTGGTGCAAACGAGAACAAAGATCAAAATCGCTGCAATATTTCTCACCGATGGCGGGTGGCCGCACCTTAATCCAACCATTTTCATCCCAGGAGCTTCCGTCGCAGCTCCCGGCCACTACTGGCCAAAAATTATCTTCCAAAAGCGAACATCAAACCGCCAGAGTGCCCCAATTTGAACAGACGCTACCCAAAATCTCTCCTCCCCTTGCTCAAACGGGATTTCAAACTGGACGCTCTTGGGCAGACCCATCGCCTCCCGAGTCCAAAATGGGAATTCTGGCGAATAACTTCGAATTGAGTGAGATAAATATGAAAATCAAATTTACCACTGGTCTTCTGGCACTGGCGTTTGCACTAGGCTCCACTGCTCTGGCTGCGACCGCAACTTCTCACCAGGCAAAGGAAAGGTCCAGCGCCACGGTCACGGTTGCTGGTTGCCTCCACAATGGCACGACCACAGACGTGTTCGTTCTCACTGCAAAAGACGGTAAAGGCTGGGATGTCAGCAGTAAGACCGTGGACATCTCAAAACATGTGGGCCACACGGTATCCGTAACCGGTACTGCTGTCACCACTGACTCCACCGACGGCTCTTCCGCGTCGGCGACCACTCGGCTGGACGTTTCCGATCTGAAAATGGTAAGCGAGAGCTGCTCGCAGTAATAAACACTCCGTAGGGTGGACGCCTTTGTCAGCGTCCACTTTCACCTTCTAAGCAATCGCCGCATGCCCCGTACGATCGTGCACAACGAAGTGTCATTCCGAACGTAGCGAGGAATCTGCTTTTCCTGGCGAAGAGAACTCACGGTTTTACGTGGACTCTCACGTGTTGCGAGTGGATGCCGTTTGCGATAACTACCAATTCGTAGTGGCCCACCGGGATCGTGTGTGGGACGTGGAAGTGGGTGTGATGCTTTTTCTTCCCCGTGGCGACCGCCATCGTCGAGTGGTCGAAGGTGCGGCAAAGAAAACCTTGTTGCTGCCAACACGCTTCAGCCGAACTAGAGGATAGTTCGTCGCCATTTGCGCATCGTCGCCATAGGCATTGGCTTGCGACAAGCCGTTCAGTTGGCGTCCGGTCAGCCGATAGGTGTGTCCGTGGCGCAAAGATTTAAGCACATGAGTAATGTGTGGGCGCCAGTGGTGGTGAGGTCCCCCGGTGGGAGTAAAGACCTGCAGCTTCGACGTACAGGTGGAATACAGAACTTGCCCTGTCGGCAAAAGCAGGAATCGGCAGTTAAAAGTGACGGTAGTCGCAGCGTTCGCAGGGCCCGCTACCGGATTCAGCCCCGTGCCATCGTATTCGAAGACGCTCACAGGTTGGCCGGCCCAACCCGCATCGACCCCGGTCGTGATGACGCTTCCCGCCATGCACAGTACGCGGCCGTTAGGTAGGAGACACGCCGGAGCATCAAACGCGCGCATCAGTTTTCCGCCCGTCCCCACGGGGAAATCGGGTCCGGCGAACCATGCTCCGGTTTTGACCTTGTACACTGCGGTGTGGCCAGTGGCGCCAGCGCAGAACACTCGGTCATCAGGCATCAGAATCGCGGGACCAATTTCAATCGAGACAGGCGCGTTCAGGACGAGATCAGCAGCTGCAGGCACCGCCCCTGCGCTCACCCACTTATTGGTTTTTATTTTGTACTTCTCGGCCTTCGGATGATTGTTAACTTCCGGGCAGAGAATAAAATCGTTGGGCAGGAGCGTCCAGCCTTCTTCGGAGCTTGTGTCATTTTTTAGGCCGCCCGCAGTCCAGGTATTTGTTGCGGGATGAAAGATCGCAGTTTTTTTCGTCTTGATGCTCCCCAGCAGAAGCTTGCCATCCGGCAGGACGCACGAGGGTGCGTCTCCAATATTGGTCCAGCCTGACGGCACGGGCACGGAAGTCCAGGAATCCGCAACGGGGTCATAGATCTCTGCGGCTGCCAGATCGAGATTTACGCCACCGTTGTACTCTCCGCCTGCCACAAACACGCGTCCATCCTTAAGCACGGCCGAGGCGTAGTACAGGGGCGCGTTCACAGGTCCGTTTTGCGTCAAGGGCGCATTTGCCACCATCGGGCTCATCGGATGCCAGGTGCCTTTCACATAGTCACCTTTGGCGTCCGGAACGAGCTTATGCCAATTGGCGGTCTCATATTCGTGGCACATCACCGTGCCATCGGTGAGAAGAAGCATTGTGTCCACACTGAAAGAAGGGGTGTTCGTTAGGGCTTTCCAAGGTCCTGCCATGAGGTGTTCCTCCTACGAGAGAATGTGAATCTCGTACGCATATCGTTTCACCCAGCCGATGTCCCATCCGTGGCGGGGGACATTCTTAACTCGCCGAGACGATTTTGACTTTATCTTTTTCTGTCGGGGTACCCTCCCTTCCGGGTTTGGTTTTTGAAGATGAGATCTCTCTTCTCTTATCTTATCGCCCGCGCAGCGAGAACTGCCCCACGGTCGCCGCAATCCCCGCGTCCTGGCTGCCATCCTGCGAGAAAGAAAATAGTGAATAGTGGGCAGTGAATAGAAGGACGAAAGAGGGAGAGGAGTGCTCCACCGTTTGCAAGAAACAAAACCGCAAACGATGGGCCACCCCAGAGTAAAGGCGCTGCCACCCGCCAGTTTTAGATACCCTGAGACAGCAACTTCTTTCTATGGCTAGGGTTCAGGCCTAGTGGGGAGAGCAGGGAGACGAAGGCCGTCGAGCAATCGAAATGGCGGGCTGGGCCGTCTTTTCTGCTCTCCTTGAGGGCCGCTGTGCCGATTCGTTGCCCCTGCGGCCCAAAGCCATCAGCTCCACAGGTCAAGCACAAAAGCAATTCTTGAATCCGATCTAGGCCAAATTATCGTCCGCCTGTATTGCTGCGTGGACTGCGATTGCCGAGTCTGTGGGTTGCCCACAGACAAACGACACGCGCATGTTTCAAAATAGCCTGGCATCGTACCGGGTTGCCGGCAACTGCAACCTGGCGCTGATAAAACACCAGTTCGGCCATGCGTCCATCTCGTCCACGTTGCTCAACACGGGGACGAGCGATCAGCGGGGGTCCGAGGTTGCCAGCGCCGTTCCCATGGCGAAGTACTGAGGCCAACAGATGAGAAAAGAACTCCCGGAAAAAGAGACGTGGGAATGGATCGCGGCACAGATTCGAAAGCATGGGTTACCGAAACGCGGCCGCCCCAAGAAAAGCTCTGTGGATCCCGACTTCGACAGGCTGGCTGATGCGCTACTCCTACGAACCGAACTCGCGATAGCGAAGCTTGAACTTAACGACCGGCAACGCAGGTACCTCATCCGCGTCTTGCGCTCGCGGCTGCGAAGTATCGTCACTCTCGACGATCGACGCGCATCGCCCCGGAAGCTATAACGCAACACTTCACTCGAACCGTTGCGTTCTCGCCGCGCCGCTCTCCGCACACAAAGGCTTTACGCCGTCGCCGTGGCTCGCTGGCCTGAGCGCAGTGTTGCGTTTCGTGGGTGGAAAAGCGCGACGGACTCAAATAAGCGTCGCGCTTTTCAGGGAGGCAAAGGAGTGCATCTGATACTGGCGAATCCCCCTGGCGTTAGCTACCAGAGCGCGCCGAGAGGTTTCAGGGAGACAAGAAGCACGCGCAAGGATTCTCTCGCAGAGTTCTTATCGAGCGCAGTTCCATACAGCACAGAATCGCCCTGGTTAGCAGCGAATTGAGCGAAATCTCAGGACAGTTCGCGGTCAGCCGGTGCACCCGGCAACAAGCAAAACCGAAGACGGTAGGCCACCGAGGAGTTAAAACGCTGCCACCCGCCATCTCTCAGCTGAGTGTTAGGGCCACCCGCCCAGAGGGGTTCCTATTTCTTTTCTATGTGAAAAATAACTACCTCCGGTTTAGGATTACCGCAAAAGACTTCCATTTTCACGATAATTGGCTTCGTCCATTCAAACCGCACAGGGCATCAACAACTCGCTCGGCACCCTTTATAAGCTTCTTGCTGCTGGATACCTCTCTCCCCGCCGCGCCGCTGTCCTCGCCTTCATCAACAGTCTCCAGCTCCGCACTCTCTCCGCCATCGACGCCGACCACGAAGCCGGCATCACCGACCCCACCGCCCCAGTGGAACTCGAAACAACTCCTGCCGATGACACTCCCGATACAACTTCCACCGACGCACCCCCCGTCGCCACTACGGCAACGGACACTTCGACTCAAACGGCTCCGACCTGGGATCCATCCATTCCAGAACCCGACCCCACAAAAAAACCGTCATGACCACGAGCCGCCAAGTAGCACAGCCACTCCTGGCTGTGCTCTTTACTCCGTGCTTTATCCCCTGCTTTGTAGGGGCACGATACATCGTGCCTGAATCCATTTGCCGCATTACCTACAATCTACTTACGAACTCTCTCAGCTCGCCGCCCACCGAAAGCGTGAATCGTCCGGGTTCCAGCCATAACCTCACCGCCGTGCGAAACGCCCTTCGGAATGAAATATTCCTCTCCCGCCTTGATGGGAATCCGTCTGCCCTCGATGATGAGGGTATAGCATCCCTGCACAACGGCCATGTATTCGTCGAAGTCATGCGCATGCGGCGCGGAACTCGCGGTTTCGCGGCAAGTCCAAAACGCCATTTGACTCCCCGCCGCACCATCAAACACGTAACCCTCTACTCCGGGCGTCGCCTGAATACTCGTTGCAATCCTGTTCTCGGCACACTTCATGAACTCCGGGAAATCGTCCATAGGTATATCTTCCTCGGCGGCAATTCTCGCATCCCGCGTGAATGTGTCAACATTCGGCTCGCCTTCAGATGGCCTCTACAAAAACGGTTGACGCTATCCCCCTCTGCACACAGAATCTTTACTGCCCCGCACCGCAGCCTTCCACGATTTGCTGCGCTTCGCGGACAGGACAAAGACCCTGATGCAAGCTTCCCCTCGGCGTGCCGCTGTCGTCATAGTTTGCTTATCCGTCGTTTGTGTCGCCGCATCGTTTCTCCATTCGCGCGCCGCTCAAACCCCATCCTCCCCGGCTGCGCAGAAAACTGCGCCTCATATCGATCCCGCCGAAGCCTACCGGCTCAACACTTTGGGCGTCGCCTATATGAATCAGCAGCGCCCAGCCGACGCGCAAAAACTCTTCGAACAATCGCTCGCCGCCGACCCCCAATTCGAAGTCGCCCGCGTCAATCTCGGCATCTCTCTCCTTGCGCAGCAAAAACTCGAAGCCGCTCGCACGGCTCTCGCCGCCGCCGCGGAGAAACTTCCGCAGGATCCCTACGCCTGGTACAACCTCGGCCTCGTCTACAAAGATCTCGGCGACGCGGAAAAAGGCGTCGCCGCCTTCACGCACGTCACGCAAATCGCCGACGAAGCCGACCCTTGGTATTTCGTCGGCTACTTGAATTCGCAGCTTCAGCGCTACGATCTCGCTATCGCCGCATTTCAAAAAGCTCTCGCCATCCTTCCGTTTCACGCGTCCGCCGAATTTGGGCTGGCTCGCGCCTACCAGCGCAGCGGCAATCCCGAAGCGGCCAAAGAACATCTCGCCAAATTCCAAAAGATGACCGCCGACCATGTCGCCACTCCGTTTGGCGCCGGCTACGGCGATCAAGGTCGCTTCTCTCTCGCGGAACTTCCGCGCAGCTCCGTACAAAACGCGCCGCCCGCTATTCCCGTTCACTTCGCACCGCTGCCGTACACATCCATCGTGCAAAGCCAAGCTGCAAATTATTTTCCGCCTGGTCCCAGCGTCGGCGCATGCATCTTCGATTACGATGGCGACGGCAAGCCCGATCTTTTCCTTGTCACCGCAGACAAAGCCAACGCCAGCCACCTTCTCCGCAATCTCGGCGGTGGCAAATTTTCCGATGTCACTCAGGAGTCTGGCCTATACATCAACGAAGCTGGCTTCGGCTGCGCCGCAGGCGATTTCGACAATGACGGCCACACCGATCTGGCGGTCTGTTTCGCTGATGGCATCCGGCTTTTTCACAATAACGGCGCGGAAAAATTCGAAGACGTCACGGAAAAGGTTGGCATTCGCCGCGAAAAAGGCTGCGTCGGCGCAACTTTCGTCGACTACGACCACGACGGCGATCTCGATCTGTACATCACCATGCAGCCCACAGCGGCTGCTACGCGTGAAACAGCCGCCCACAATTTTCTATGGCGCAACAACGGCAACAGCACCTTCACGGATGTATCCGCCGAAAGCGGTCTCGGCTTCGACGCCACCGGCGCAGGCTTGGTCACTACAGATTTCAACAACGATCGCGCCATCGATTTTGTTTTTGCCGGAGGCAACGACGGCGCATCCATTTATCTAAATCCGCGTGAAGGAAAATTCACTGCGCTTCCCGCAATTGATTTCAAAAAAGAAAATCTGCCACCTGCCGTCGGCGTCGTCGCTTTCGATTTCAACAAAGACGGTTGGATGGATCTCGCTTTCACGCACGCTGGCGCTCCCGGGATCAGCCTCTGGCGCAACGTCGATGGCAAACATCTTGAGCGCGTACCTCTTCCAGATTTCGGATGGCAACGCGGCTGGGGAATTTCCGCGATTGATTACGACAATGATGGCTGGCTCGATCTCGTCGCTGCCGGTGAATCTAGCTGCGGCGGCGAATTGCGCCTGCTGCGCAATCTCGGTGCGAAGGGCTGGGCCGATGTCACGAAAGAAGTTCATTTGGACGCGGTAAAGCTTTCGCAGCCGCGCGCCATCGCCGTCGCGGACTTGAGCAGCAACGGCAGCCCCGATCTTGTCGTTACGCAGCTCGGCAACGCACCGCTCCTCCTGAAAAACGAAGGGGCGAATCAGCACAACTGGATGAGCATCGAGCTCAAACCTCTTGCCGACAACAAAAATAGCATCGGCACGAAAGTAGAAATTTATGCAGGCTCGCTCTATCAAAAGTGGGAAGTACAAGGCGCGAGCGGGTATCTCGGGCAAAATGCGCCTGGCATCCTCGCTGGCCTTGGCGAAGAAAAAAACGCTGAAGTCGTTCGTCTACTTTGGCCCACCGGAGTTCCGCAGGACGAAATAAATCTCACCGCCAAAAAGACTCAATCCATCGGCGAACTCGACCGTCGCGGCAGTTCTTGTCCCGTTTTATTTTCCTGGAATGGCAAGGAATATGAATTTATCGCGGACATGATTGGTCCAGGCGTCGTTGGCCATTGGGTTGGCCCCGGCCAGAACAATGTCGCGGAGCGCGACGTTCCCGATCCGGACGAATACCTCAAAGTCGGCGCTGAGAGTGTTCATCCACTTCACGGCATGTTGAGTTTCCGCTTCATGGAGCCGATGGAAGAGACTGTCTATCTGGATCAGCTGCGTCTGCTCGCGATCGATCATCCTGCGGCTTACGAAGTGTTTCCCAACGAGCGGTTTGTTTCCAATCCGCCTTTCCCTGAGTTTCGCGTCATCGCTAGCCAGGAAGCTCATCCGCCGCTCGGCGCGTGGGATGATCATGGCAACGATGTTCTCTCGCTGATCTCGCAGCGTGATCGCAAGTACGTCACTGGCTTCGAAGGTTTATCGTTCACTGGTTTCGCAAAACTCCACTGGATCGAACTCGATCTCGGCAAATGGAACGCCGCAAAACCGTTGCGCATGATCATCGACGGCTACACCGACTATTTCACGGCCACTTCGATGTACGCCGCCGATCAAGCAGGCGTCAAAGTCATTGCTCCGTATGTCGAAGCACAGGATGCAAATAACAAATGGGTCCGCGTCGTGGAAGACATGGGCTTTCCCGCCGGTCTCGAACGCACCATGGTCACAGACCTCACCGGCAAACTTCCGCCGGGGACGCGCCGGATTCGCATCGTCAGCAATCTAAAAATTTATTGGGACGCGATTCGCATCGATCAAACTCCCGATGCAAAAGAAATTCGCACCGCCGAAGTTCCGCTCGCGAAAGCATCGCTGGAATTTCTCGGCTACCCGCGTGAAATTCGCCTTACTCCTGCGAGCGACACAATTTATTCTTTCACGAACCGTAGCATGACCGGGCCGTATGCGCGCGCGGCCGGCAACTACACGCGCTTCGGCGATGTATTGGATTTGCTCACGGCTGTGGACGATCGTTTCGTCGTGTTCGGATCTGGCGAAGGCGTCAAGCTCGATTTCGATCCGCGCAACTTGCCTGCGCTTCCCGCCGGTTGGGTGCGTGATTATTTCTTCTATGCCAACGGCTTCGAGAAGGATCTCGATTTCTACGCGGCCTACGCTTTCAGCGTCGAACCGCTTCCGCGGCACTCGCTGCTGCCCTACCCGTATCCCGCGGGCAAGGAATATCCGGATGATGCGCAGCATCTTGGGTACCAGCTGGAATACAACACGCGGTCGCGGTCGGACCGGCTGCCGCCGAGCTTGAGTTATCGCTATCCGCCTCAGAAGGGAGGCGTCGTCGGCGCTGAGGACGGCCTGACTGATTGAGCTTTGCCAATTACAGAGTCGTGGGCGTCGCCGAAGAAAGCGGCAGCAGAGCTGCCGCACTCCAAGTTAGTCCCATTGGACGGGTTCCCAGGCTCTGGATTGCGAGCTTTTCAGAATAGCGTCGCAAAGCAGCATTTCGTCGTGGCCGGTTTGAAAAGTCGGAAATTTTCGCGGCGCTTTCCAATCGCCCGCCGCAATGTATTCGTAGAAGTCCCGGAAGAGCTGCATAAACGTGTCGGGATAGCCTTCGGTGTGCCCGCCGGGATACACAGCGTATGGACGCGCTTCGGCAGTCATCAGTGCAGGATCCTTGAGCATCGAGCCGTTAGCCGTGTCGCGGCGGCCAATCCACATTTCATTCGGATTTTCGGCATTCCACCACAGCGAAGCTTTCGAACCGTCGATGCCGAAGCTCAGCTTCGCTTTGTGGCCGGCGCTGACCTGGGAAACAGTGACGACGCCGCGCAAGCCGTCCTGAAAATGAAGCAGCATGGTGGCGTAGTCGTCGCTGGTCATAGGCATTTCGTCATAGGCGGTGGCGTCGGCTTTCTTGAAGGTTTCCACGCGGCCGCGTGGCTTGCGGCGAACAGAAATAACCGTGGCTAGATCCGCGCATACCTCCGTGATTTTCTTGCCCGTCAGGAACATCAGCAAATCCATGGCGTGCGTGCCGATGTCGGAGACAGCGCGCAATTCGCCGCCGAGCTTTTGTTCGAGGCGCCAGTTCCAATCCGTGGGATGCAGGAGCCAGTCCTGCAGAAAGCTTCCGTGCGCGGTGTGCGGCGTGCCAATCTCGCCTTTCTGGATCAGAGAGCGCGCTTCCTGGCAAAGCGGGTAGTAGCGCAAATTGTAAGCGACGCCACCAACGCGATTCGCTTCGCGCGCGAGCTTCACCAGCATTTCGGATTCGCGCGAATCCATGGCCAGCGGCTTTTCGCACAGCACGTGTTTGCCAGCGCGGAGCAATTTGCTGGCCTGCTCGAAGTGCACGTGGTTGGGCGTGCAGATGTGGACCGAGGTTACGTTTGGGTCCGCGGCGAGCTCGTCGAGCGAAGCGTAGGCGTGTTCGAGGCCGAGAGCCTGGCTGGATTCCGCGCCGCGCTCTTTCGAGCTGCCAAGAATGCCGCGTATGGGAATTCCCAGACGCCGCAGAGCGTCTACGTGCGCTCTGCCGACAAATCCCACACCGATGACTGCCGCCGTATGTTTCATCGCCCTCGCTCCTGGTAATGCGCTCACGCTTGCATCTAGCTCAAGAAATACTACGCGTGAGGCAGTTTGCGTTTCTCAATATGCAGGAGGCAAGGTACCAGTTTTTCTGCTTCGCGGAAATGGGAGTTACATAGGGCAGATGGAGTTGCGGTAAGGCAGAAAAAGGAGACAGGCTCAGGGCAACCGGCTGCGATTGCTCTGAGCCTGTCGATGATTTGGGTTGCGGTCTGCCCGCGTTTAAATACTTTCTGGTCAGACCTCCAGCTAGAAACTCAGTTTCAGAGCCAACTGAACGATTCGTGGGTTGCCGTAGGTGTTGGTAATTTGGCCGAAGGTCGGGTCGCCGAAGTTCGTGTCCGGATCCTGAAACAAAGGATGGTTAAAGACGTTGAAGAACTCGGAACGAAACTGGAGGTTAGCGCTATCCCTGATCTTGTGGATCGGGAAATCCTTGAACAGGGAGAAGTCGAAGTTAAGCTCACTGGGGCCGCGGAGAATGCCGACGCCAGTGTTGCCGAATCCGGTGGCTACGCCGTCGTTGCCCACCACAGCGGGGGTCGTAAAGCAGCTCGTTTTGACGTAGTTGCTCAATTTGGACGTAGTCGAGCCACTTGTCACGTATTGTCCTGGCGTGCAGGTGCCGGAGAGTGATGCACGGTCCGTTGTAGTTCCATAGACGCTGGTTTGGTTACTGTAAGTAACCGTAAGGTAATGCCCAGTTTGGTATACCGTCACACCTTGAACCGACCAACCTCCAAGAGCTTGCTGAGCGAAAGCACTGTTCCAATGAGGCTTGGGAAGTTGATAGGAATAATTGATCACCAGGCGCTGAGGACGGACAAAGTTGTCCGGGCCGTATCCTGCTGCGAGATTGTTCTGATTTCCGGTTACCTGACCTCCGTTAGGTCCCGTTGTCGAGCCGAAGGTGGTAGACAGATCTTTAGCCCAAGTGTAGGAAACTTGCGCCTGCAAGCCGTGGCTAAATCGTTTGTTCAAGCTGACCAAAAGAGCGTTGTACCACGACGCGCCATCGGATTCGATTTGCGTCATGGAATAGGGTGAGAAGCCTTCGAAAGCAACGCGAAGGGGCAGATTCGCAAGCGTATTTGTCGTCTCGCCGCGAATCGGGTCAGCTGCGCTGGCCAGGGCCGCCTGGTTGACCGAACGCACGTCCAGGAGATGTAAGCCGCGGGCGCCGGAATACCCGACTTCGAGAACCAAGCTGGGAGTAATCTGCGTCTGGGCACCGAGGCTGTACTCCTGAACGAGGGGTGGTCGATACACAGGATCGAACGTGGTGATCGCATTTGAAGTTGTCGGGGAATAAGGGATGAAAGTCGGGAAGGCTGGCGACGAAAGGGGCAGGGGCTGCTGCTCGGAGAAGGGGCCCGCAGAACCGGCGGAAAAAATCCGGAACTGGCCGTACGGTGGAGCGGAAATCAATTGAAGAAATGGCTGGCCAGTCGACCGCGAATGGTAAACGCCGTAGCCGCCGCGAATTACGACCTTATCGTGAGTCCAGGGCATTTGGTAGGCAAGGCCGAGGCGTGGATTCCACGTGTTCTGGCCGACGCCGTTCATACCAAAGTCGTTATTGAGCTGCTTGACGCCGGCTGGGATGGTGCCCGTGTAGTTGTTGGGGACAGTGGTACCGGCTAAGGTGCCAGTGGCTGGTGGATTAGGATCGGCGAGCGAGACATCGAAGCCGGAGTTGCGGCCCAGTGCATCCCCGAAGTCACCAATATGGTCGTAGCGGAGGCCCAAATTAAGGGTCAGCCGTTTGGTGACTTTAAAGTCGTCCTGCGCGTAACTCCAAATTTCCCAATCGCGGTAGGCGCGATCGAAAAGGCCGAGCAAGTCAAGGGAGGCAATCATATTGCTAAACCCCGTGGGAGAGCCATTGCCGCCACTGGCCGCCGACCCTGCCGGTAAGCCGATCATGAAATCGGACCAAGTGAGGAAGGCTTCCCCCGCGAGATAGTGAAAGCCGATCTGGTTGTTCTGCTCGCGGGAGAGGCCTGCGCCAAAGCGGAAGTTGTGCTTACCTTTGGTCCAGGAAACGGAATCCTGAAAGGTGTAGGTGTTCTCGGCAATCAAGACGTTTTGGCCGTTGCCACCGAGGCCCAGCCCTGAAGCGGACGGGTAGTCGATTGCGACAGCAGGAATGTCGTTGTCAGCGGGTATAACGTTAACGCCGACCTGCGACCAGGTAAAGCCTGGTATCGCCTGAGCAAAGGTTGCAAAGATTCGGTGGTAGGCGACTTCCGCTTCATTCAATAGCGTGGGGCTAATAATATAGGTGTGGGTCAGCGAAAAATTCCGGAAGTCTTGCGTGAGGTTGACGGGAGCTCCTGGAGGCGAGCCGCCGCCAGTCAGGTTCGTTTGTGGCAAGGTGTAGGTGATTCCGCTATTCGCGAAGAAGAAGCGGCCGCTGAGTTTGCTCTTGGGGGACATCTCATAGTCGGCGTTGGTCATGAACTGGTCTTCGGTGAAGGGGCAGGCTTCGCTGAAGGCGGCGGAGCCCTGCGCGTCAAAAGGAAGGTTGGAGTTGATGGACTGAGGCGTTGGGATGAGATAACTGCCGTTGGGCAGCTTTGTGTTCAGGAGGGCAAGTGCGGTGGGATTGATGTTGGACCCATTCGGGGCGACCTGAACGCCGCCGATTGCGGTTTGAGCGTCTGGGTGGGCTGCCCAGAGAGCCCCAAGAGCGGCCGCCGAGCGATCGTTGGTTAGCGGCGCCTCGCTAAGATTCGAGGAGCAGTTTAAGTCAAGGCCGTTACGCTGGCGCGTGCCCTGGTACGAGGTGAAGAACTGGAGCTTATCCTTCTTAATGGGACCACCAAAATCACCGCCAAACTGGTTCTGTTTGAGAATAGCTCGGGGCTGCTCATGGGAATTGAGGAAGAAGGTGTTGGCGTTCATATCGTTGTTGCGGAAATATTCCCAGGCCGCGCCATGATATGCGTTGGTGCCGCCCTTGGTGACAACGTCCACGTTAGCGCCGGCGTTCCGGCCATACGAGGCGTCGTATTGACCGGTTTGGACTTTGAATTCCTGAATGGTATCGGGGTTAGGGATGGCGACGCCCGCGCTGAAATAGCCGCTCTGCTGGATGTCGTTGACGCCCACGCCGTTCATCTGAAAATTGTTGTCGGAAGCCCAGTTACCGGCCGACACGGTAGGATCCTGGTTGTTGCCACCGCCGCCGCGACCCAATTCGCCGGCGTTAGAAATTTCGGCTGATACGCCGGGGTTGAGAGCGATGATCTGAGTAAAGTTGCGCATGGCGAGAGGCAGGGATTCGACTTGCTCGCTGGAGGTAACGCGGCCGAGTGTGCTGGATTCGGTTTGGAGCTGTGCGACCTGCGCTTCGACGACCACAGTCTCCGCAATCTGGCCGACTTCGAGCCGGAGGGTGAGCGCGTTGGTTTCCGTGACGGTAATCTTAACGCGCGGGACGGTTACCGAGCGGAAGCCGGTTTGGGAGACTTCGACGCGATAAGTGCCGGGCAAAAGCAGGGGAACGATGAACGCGCCAGTGGCGTTGGTGGTGACCGTACGCACTTCGCCAGAAGCTTCGCTCGTGACTTTTACTTGCGCGCCAGCGATGCTGGAGCCGGATTGATCCGTCACTGTGCCGGAAAGAGCGCCGGTACCCGCGGTTTGCGCTGCGGAATTCGCGGGAATTCCGCCGAGGAATAATGCAACAAGCGTTGCGCAGAGTAGTAGAGCGCAACTGTGGGAAGCGCGGTTTTTCTGAATGTCGATCGAAGAGATGAGTGTTTCCTTTGCGGCCATGCGTCAGTCCTCCACTCGATTGCTGATTAGAACGACTATCCCCGGCTGATGCCGCCACCCACCAGTGCGCGGCTTTCGCAACATATGTTGCTGTCCGATTGGAGAGAGGCTAATCGCATAGAGTGCTGGTGTCAAGAGGATGCTTTTCGATAGACAGCATCCGTTTTTTGGCGCGTTCTGGGCTAGTAACATTTGTTGCACATGTAATGATTGTTGGACGTACTTAGAGTTCCGCCAGACCAGTCGCACGCGGGGCGCGAGGCGTGGAAGGGTAAGAGGGATTGGTTTGCGTCGGCGTAGCTTGATTGTGAGCTGGATTGCTTTAAAGCACTGTTCAAATTGAGGCAGCCGTGGGCCCCTTGCGCGGCCCGTCTGGCTGTAGAGATTTGCTGGCCGAAAAAGA
>Ga0209446_1000001_pt1 | contig 95590 bp, 95 predicted proteins | sample BogFormECP04_OM2_FD_188242 | JGI IMG/M metagenome (GOLD analysis project Ga0209446, IMG submission 188242) | Bog forest soil microbial communities from Calvert Island, British Columbia, Canada - ECP04_OM2 (SPAdes) (version 2) | ecosystem: Environmental > Aquatic > Freshwater > Wetlands > Bog ... | reverse complement strand
GCTGGCGCACAGTTATGCCTATGGTGGCGCCGTCATTCAGGATCTTGGCTACTATCCATTCGGCAGTGTGGAATTTAGCAATTTAGTTCATTATGTCCGCAGCGGTGATTTTGTTCGAGAGCTCCTGGCTCAGAGCCAGGACGCCAATGAGTACGCCTTCGCCCTGGGTGCGCTGGCGCACTACGCCTCGGACATCGCAGGACATCCCGCCGTCAACGCCGCCGTCGCCATCCAATATCCTAAGCTGCGCGCGAAGTACGGCAATTCCGTGAAGTACGCCGAAGATCACACCGCGCATCTGAAGACGGAATTCGGCTTCGACATGGTGCAAGTGGCGAAGAACCGCTACGCCTCGCAGCAGTATCACGATTTCATCGGCTTCCAGGTGTCTAAGCCTCTTCTCGAACGGACTTTCCCGATCATTTACGGTGTGGAGCTGAAAGACGTGCTGGCCCACGAAGATCTTTCGATAGGTTCTTATCGCTTCGCGGTCAGCCGCATGATTCCGGAGATGACCAGAGTTGCTCTGCGAACCCACGAGAAAGACATGATGAAAGAGACGCCGGACTTCGCGAAACAGAAATTCCTCTACCGGCTTTCACGCTCCGACTACGAAAAAGAATGGGGCAAGGACTACAAAAGAGACGGCTTCAAAACTCGCTTCCTTGCGATACTCCTTCGATTCATGCCGAAAATCGGCCCCTTTAAAGCGCTTGCATTCAACAATCCTACCGCGCAGACCGAAGACATGTATTTCAAGAGCATCAACACCACTGTCGACCAATACCGCATCTATTTGACCCAGGCCGGTGCCGGCTCGCTGCAACTTACGAACACCGATTTTGACACCGGCAAGGAAACCAAAGCAGCCGAGTACTCTTTGACCGACGAAACCTATGCAAAGCTGTTGGCCCAGCTAACGGCGCTCAAGTTCGATCTCACCTCACCCGACCTCCGCGAAAACATCCTGAATTTCTATTCGGACCTGTCTCTTCCTCTGGAAACCAAAAAGGACGCCGTTCAGTGGCAAAACGTCCTGGCTTCGCTGGATCAATTGAAGTCCGCGGCACCAAACGCGAGTGTCGCCCCTGCTATGTCCCAGCAGACGCCTAAATAGGGCCATCAGGCCAAGGAGATTCGTTGCCTCGACCGAACATCATCAAATGCACTGGTGGAATCGTCCTCACCCTCGTAGGAATCGATCTATATTCCTACCACGTGCGCGAACTTCTAGTCTCGCTGGCTCTCTTTAGCGTGGTTTTCCTTTTGCTCGCCTTGGTAGTCCTGGCAGCGATTCTTCTTTGGTGGGCAAGCGAGCAGTTGGCAAGCAAGACTGGGCCTGCCTCACGAAGGGTGATTGCGTTTTCCCGCCGTCTCATCGCCACCTACGCAAGACCTTGAGCTGTGGAGAAGCCGCACATTAAAATGAGAGTCTGCTCGTGATCTCGTGCCGACTGCGAGTCTTTCTGCGAGGCCTCAAAAACGCTGCCGCTCCTTCCAATGCTCTCCTTGTTTCGTCGACTCAGCAAATAATCGACGAAAGTGTGTCCTAGTGCACAGACTTTGGCTGCGTCGCGTACTACTCTCGTTACTCCAGAATCAAATCAATCAGTAAACTCTTGGGAGGAAATGGATATGAAGTTCGTAAAGACAATTTTCGCAGTGTTTGCACTCACACTGCTCGGCGCCACGTTAGCACCTGGCGCTCGTGCTGATGAGTGGAACAAGAAAACCGTAATGACTTTTAGTCAGCCAGTGGAAATTCCCGGGCAGATCCTGCCTGCCGGAACCTACACGTTCGTCCTGGCAGATTCTCCTGCCGATCGCCACATCGTCCAAATCTTCAATGCGGACGGCTCACAAATCATCGCCACCGTCTTGGCGATCAACAACTACCGCCTAAAACCGTCCGGCGACACTGTCGTCAAGTTTGCAGAGCGCTCGGGCGACAACCCGGAAGCTCTCAAGGCGTGGTTCTATCCCGGCGATAACTTCGGCCAGGAATTTGTCTATCCGAAACAGAGAGCCATCGAGCTTGCTGTGATCGTGAAAGAACCAGTTCCTGCACTCGCTGCCGACACTGACATCAAAGTGGTCCCCATTGTTGCGGAAACTCCGGAGCAGAAAGAAGTGCCCGTAACCGAAGTGATCATGGTCACTCCTGCGCCCGCGGAAGCCGTAGCCCCCGCTCCAGTCGCTCAGGCAACGACTCCTGCGCCTGTCGTGGAAACCGCTCCAGCACCAGTCGTAGAAACTCAGCAACTGCCGCAGACCGCCAGCCAGCTTCCGCTTCTCGTGCTGCTCGGCCTGGTGTCACTCGGCGCAGCGCTTGGTCTGAAGCGCCTCTCGAGCTAAGGCCGTATAATAAACGTAAGGAAACTCCAGTGCGCCGTGGGCTTGAACCTTTATTTTCATCCCGCGGCGCAAGGAGATTTGCCAGTGACTCCGATCGTTAGACCGCACAGTCTCGCTCTACTGCCGTGCTGCTACCCACTCGCCGCTCTTTTGCTCTTTTGTAGTCCTATGGTGACGGGTCTTTCGCAATCCCAGCAACCGTCTCCTCCTAATTCTGCTTCCTCCGCCACAATTTCGGTGAACTCAGAACTCGTGGCTCTCCCCGTTCGTGTGACAGACTCAAATGGAAATGTCGTCTCGGGATTGACCCTGCAGGACTTCAGGGTGTTAGAGGATGGCCGCCCGCAAAAGCTCACTCTCTTCCAGCAAGAAGACGCTCCCGTCACCGTTGGCTTGGTCGTCGACCACAGCCGCAGCATGGGTCCCAAACTCGTAGAGGTCACCGCTGCCGTTCTCGCCTTCGCTCATTCCAGCAATCCTCAAGACGAAATGTTCGTCGTCGACTTCAACGATGATGTCTGGCTCCAAATCCTCGGCGGAAAACCTTTCACCCACAGCGCAGACGATCTCGAGAAAGAAATCGCGGCCATTTCCGCTCGCGGGCGAACCGCCCTCTATGACGCCGTCGCCGAGGGCCTCAACCATCTGCGTTTCGGACATTGCGAGAAAAAGGCCCTGATTATCGTGAGCGACGGCGGCGACAACGCCAGCCATCAAAAGTTATCGCAGATCCTCGATCTCGCCCAACGCTCGCAAGTTCTGATTTATTCCATCGTCTTGCAGGGCGACGGCCAGGAAGAAAACCCTGGTGCCCTTCGCAAGCTCAGCAAAAGCACCGGCGGTATCTCCTACTTTCCAAGCTCCAGGGAAACCATCGCAAGTATTTCCGCCCTCATCGCCCGCGACCTCCGCGATCAATACACGCTCGGCTTCGCACCAGAAAAACCGGCTAGCGACGCTTCCTTCCGAAAGATTCAAGTGCAAGTGGCTGCTCCCGGTCGCGGCAAGCTTCGCGTCCGCCATCGGCCCGGCTATTTTGCCGTGGACACCAGCCATCCCTCCCCGCAATCCGGCAAGGGTGCGCTATGAAATCACCCGGCCGCGCCACAGCTCGTCGCAGGCGAATGAGTGCCTCCATCTCCCGCGTGGGATCTTACTTCTTTCTGATAGTTGGCCTTCTTGCTCTCGGCTATGCCGCATACGTCGTCGTTGACGCCCACGCCTATCAAGCCTACGAACAATCAAAATTCGAGGATGTCGGTATCAAAGAGCCGCCGGCTCTTCTCGTCGAAGGCGGCGTGATTGGTGAAATCCAGGTGCCCCGTCTTCAGTTGAAAGCCATCGTCGTTCAAGGTGACACGCACACCATTTTGCGCCGTGCCGTAGGCCACGTACCCGAAACGGCCCTGCCCGGATCGCTTGGCAACGTCGTTCTCGCCGGTCACCGCGACACTTTTTTCCGCCCGCTCCGCAATATCCGGCTGGGCGATGCCATCACACTCAAGACAACCGATGGTGCTTTTCAGTATCTTGTGGAATCCACCGAAGTTGTTCCGGCTACTGACGTGGAAGTCCTGAACGCAACGGCCGGCCGCACGCTAACGCTTATCACATGCTTCCCCTTCGATTACATAGGCCCGGCCCCGAACCGCTATGTGGTCCGCGCTCGCGAACTCGTACCCCCATCTCCAGACCAGCCACTCGCGCCGTAGATGGTCTCCAGGAATTCAGGTCCCCCAGAAACGAATTGCGCGCCGCGCGCTGCTTTTCGCCCTAACTCCGCCAGATTCCCAAAATGGAACGAAATACAGATGTGTGCACAACCAGACAGACACTCCTTCTCAACTCGTCTAATATTCCTTAGTGCAGGGCAGCCACAACGCTGTTTCGCGGATCCTCCCACTCGCTTCCGCCTAATGGTTTCGGCTGAAAACCCTCACCTCGGATAAGTTAAAACGGGATCAGCAGGTTTTGGACATTTCGGCAGTCAGATTTGTTCTCTGCGTCTTGGGGTCAGACACTTCCTTCTCTCTCGTTAGGTTCTTCGACATTTTTTAGGCTTGGGCCGTCCTGACACCTTTACTCAGGGTTATTCAGGGCCGAAGGATAGGTTTCTGACTGGTGAGTCGAAAATATGAAACCAGTTTCTCTAGCCGGAATTGTGTTGGTAGTGTTGGGTGCTCTGGCACTCGCCTATCAAGGGTTCAATTACACCCGTCGCGAGCACGTAATGGATGTAGGACCAATGCATGTCACGACAGAGACGCAAAACAGAGTTCCCATCCCGCCGATTCTTGGCGGGCTCGCGCTCGTCGGAGGAATTGCTCTACTCGTCGTTGGGGGCAAGAGAAGTTCTTAGTTCGAATCTGCAAGAGTGCCCGCCTGAGAGTCGGGTAACGCATAGCCCTCTCGCAAATGGAATTTCGTTGAAGGTTCTTCAACCACGGATTTGTAGAAGTAAAAATTAGAAGAGATGTTTTGACCATCGGAGGTCAGTGATGAAGAAATTCTTGGTAACGGCAGCATGTCTTACATTCGCAGCGGGCGCAGTCTATGCCCACAAGCTGAACAGGGAACAACGGCGCCTCGAAGAGTGCGGCGTTGTCATGTCAGAAATTCTCCATGTACCAGACGATATTCCCCAGGATCTTTTGAACAAGGCCGAGTGCGTCATCGTAATTCCGAGCGTCAAGAAATTGGCTTTCGGAGTCGGCGCTGAGTACGGACGCGGCGCCATGGTTTGCCGCACCGGCGAGCACTTCCGCGGAGCTTGGGGAGCCCCGGCGATGTACGCTCTTGAAGGTGCCAGTATCGGCTTTCAGATCGGCGGAGAGGGAACTGACTTGGTTCTTCTAGTCATGAATGGCCGAGGCATGGACTCCATCCTCAGCAGCAAAGTGAAGTTGGGCGGCGATGCTTCCGTTGCCGCAGGCCCCAAGGGACGTACCGCTTCCGCGGATACTGACGCTTGGATGCGCGCTGAGATCCTTAGCTATTCACGCGCACAGGGAATTTTTGCCGGAGTTTCTCTCGAAGGCTCTACGATTCGCCCTGACGATGACGCCAGTGGCGACGTTTATGGTCGCCCCATGAAGGCAAGTGAAATCGTGCGTGGCGAACATGTCGGCGTGCCGGAAACGGGCCGCCATCTCGTTAACGTTCTCGAGAAGCATTCGCCAGTCAACGAATCACAACGCGCTTCTAACTAATAGCTGGAAGTAACCAATTCGCCGGGATTCTCTTAATCCCGGCGAATTTTTATTGTTCGGGAAACTATTTGAGGGGCATGCCTGGCAGCACTCTCGACCGAAGCCTCTAAATGGGATGCATCGCCTGAAGCATCGCTTTCAGTTTGGTCTGTTTTCAGAAATCATCCGCCCCAGCGTCCGCGGCCTCAGTCCTTGCACTCAACAGTTCTCGCAGCTCCCACTACTCACTGCTCACTATCCACTATTTATGCCGCCGGTCATTTGCATGCTCCGCATGCCCATTCGCATCCAGCCAGGTAAGCAGCGAGCGAATGCTGCCGTGTGCTAGAGCAATACTTGAATCCGCAGCACCGTAATAGAGGTTGATCGTATCCCCGTCCGCCGCCACCGTATAGCCGCAAGGAAAAACAACATCTTGCACATCTCCGTGACGTTCGTAGTCCGCCTCCGGCGCAAACATCCAGGAGTCCCCTCGGATGAGGCATTTCTCCGGTTGCTCGAGATCGAAGAGCGCCAGCCCCAACCGGTAAATCGAACTCGAAGGTGTCCTTCGCACTCCGTGATAAATCATCAGCCAGCCTCTCGAAGTTTCAATCGGCGGCGGGGACATGCCAATCTTGTTCGCATCCCACCAGGCTCCCCGGCGGGCTTCCAGCATGAGCTTGTGATTTCCCCAGTAGCGCAAATCGGGAGAGTACGAGATCCACACGTGAGCTCCCAGCGGCGTCATCGGCCGGTGAATCAATGCCCAGAATCCTCCGATTCTTCGCGGCAGCAGCGCTGCATCCTTGTCGTCGGGTGACATGATGACGCCATATCTCTCGAAGCTCCGAAAGTCGCTCGTCAGTGCCAGCGATACGCCAGGACCTCCGCGCGAATACGACGTGTAGGCCACGGCATATTTCTTAAGTTCTGGCACGTAGGTAATGCGCGGATCCTCTATGCCCCAGATTTCTTCAGGGTAGCGGTCCCCATCGGGCACCAGTGTTGGTTCGTTGTCGATTTGCCAGTCGTCCACGCCGTTCACCGATCGGGCCGCGCACAGGTGCGAGAGCCCGCGGCGATCTTCCACCCGGCATAGCAGCAGCGTGGAACCATCCGGCAGAAGCGTTGCCCCGGCGTTAAATACGCTGTTGATTGAATACGGCCAATCCTTTCCCGTCAAAATTGGGTTACCGGCGTGGCGCTCGAATAGCGTTTCGTACTGGTTCATCTTGGCCTTCGTGGAGATTGTGATTACATTCATGGAAGAGGGCTCCGACAATTTCGATTAATTTCTAAGACTAATGCCTGTTGCTTCAGATCTTTTTTCCCGTACCGTCATATTCTTCGACCTGGCGCATTTCCAAAAGTGCCATCAGGAACGAAAGCGTGGATTCTGCGCCCTGATTTTCATTCGCGCGGTCAGGATGGAGTCCGTCTCTACAACCGCCCGTGGCGGGATCGTAGAGTGCGATCTGCAGATCGTTGTCTCCCAGGAACCAATTGAACGCAGACCACGCCTCCTTGCGCCAGCGGCCCTTACCGGTTGCCCGATAGGCTTGCAGGCATGCCGACACCGCCGCACAGGCCTCCACCGGTTGCTGGTCGAAGCGGGCTTTCTCGGTTGTCTTGGAATAAAAACCCTGCGAACCGATGGGCACAAAATGGCCTTTTACCTCGCAACGCTGCAGCGCAACCAGCCATTCCAACGCTTCGAGCCCTGCCGATATCATCTCTTCGTTTCCAGCGCGCACTCCCGCTCGTATCAACGCCTGCGGCAATCGCGCATTGGAGTAAGACAGCCCATTTTCAAACCACTTCCAGTCCTCGGTTCGGTGGGCACGATACGAACTCAACAGCCGATTTGCCAGCGCGTCCGAAGCACTCAGCGCCGCGCGATCCCCCGGGAACGAATCGAGATACTCCTGGACTCCCAGCAACGCGAAAGCGCACGCACGCGGGCTCTTAAACTCGACAGCCGCTGGCACGGCAAGTTCAAACATGCGGCCCGCCGCTCCGCGTAACCCCGCGTTCTCGGATCGCCCGAGAACCGTTCCCAAACCCCAAAGGGCCCTGCCATGACTGTCTTCCGAATGCTCGGTCTCGTGCCATTGGCATTCGTACGTCAGTGAATTTCGAAATCGCTTGGTCGTGGGATCATACGCATGCCACAAGAAAGCCAGATATCGGGAAGCCAGATCGGCCGAGTTTGCCGGCGCGTGAATGCCAATTTCTTCCAAATGTGTGGTCACGATCAACGCCCGCGCGTTGTCATCGGTCGAATAGCCTTCCGGATAGTTGGGTACCACGAAAACCGCATGCTCCACCATTCCGGTATGGTCCGTCATGCGATACAGGTGATCCAGCTTGATGGCCGGAAGCCGGTCGAGATTTTTTTCCGTGTTCCGCGCCGAAAATGTGGCGCGCGGATTTCGCAATCGCTCGTTGTATATGCGCTCAAAGCTCTTCATATACTTCTGCGCCACGCAGCTCCATACCATGTCTCGCCCGTACAAATAGGCGCGTTTCCTCATGGCGTGCCTTGCTGTCGCGTTGTCCAGAAGCTCGACCGTTTTTGCCGCGATTGCTTGCGGGTCATCAAACGGAACAAGTGCGCCGCGCTCATCATCCAAAAGCTCGACGGCGTGCAGGTACGGCGTCGATATGATTGCTTTTCCCGCGCTCAACGCGTACGCCAGCGTTCCGGAAACGACTTGCGCCTTATGTTTGTAAGGCGTGATGTAAATATCCGCCGCCCCGATCAACTCAACCATCTCCTGCGGGCTCACGAACCGATTGCGAAAGATTACATTCGCTTCCACTCTGAGCTCTTTCGCCAGGCTCTGCAAAGATTGCCGGTATTTATCGCCTTCCCGCCGCAATATATGCGGGTGCGTCACGCCAGAAACCATGTAAACAACATTGCTGTGACGCGCAAGAATTTGTGGCAGCGCTTCGATTACGTTTTCTATCCCCTTATTTGGTGACAGTAGCCCAAACGTCAGCAAAACCTCTTTTCCCTCCGTCCCGAACCCGTCCTTGTAAAAACTCGGGTCGGTGAACGGCAAATCAGGGATGCCATGCGGAATCAGATCGATCTTGTCGGCCGGAACTTTAAACACTTCCTGCAGAATTTCCGAGGACTGCTTGCTCATCACGATCACGCGGTCCGAAAGCGTCGCAATTTCCTCCAATACTCGGCGTTGGTCGGGATTTGGCTCGCGTAGCACCGTGTGCAAAGTCGTCGCGAATGGCATTCGCAGACGCCGCAAAAGCTCCAGAATATGTGCGCCGGCCCGTCCTCCAAAAATTCCGTATTCGTGCTGCAGGCAAACCAGATCGATGTTGCTGAAGTTCAGAAAATCCGCAGCCTGCCGGTAGGAAGCCAGATTATCTTCGGACAATTCGAATCGCACTCTCGCCGGATACGCATAGCCTTCTTCGGTATCGTTAACCGGAAGCGCCAGCAGTTCGGTCGTTCCGTATTCCGCGTGCAGCGCGTCGCATAAATCTGTCGTAAACGTCGCAATCCCGCATCGCCTCGGCAGATAATTCCCCACGACCGCGATTCTGTTCGGAAGCACGGATCGTTGCGGGATGGGTGTCAGTGAAACCGGCCTCTCTTCCAATACGAGAGACTGCAACTCAATCACCGCTTCGGTTTCTGCAAGGGGTAGTATTTTTGGCAAAGACATTCGATTTTCCAGTGAACCCGTGATCCGCGGACGAATCGCCGCGTGACAGCCCAAGAAATGCGCGCCTTGGAGGCGCATGGAACGCGCAACTTTTCTGTCAAATACTGAATCGCGTCCCGCTTATCGGAGAGGAGCGTGTCGCCTTACTCGTGCAAGACCACCGTCAGCAAGGACTTGTTGACCTTGATCTTCCCGTTGTACTCGATGAAGCCCAGTTTCCTGAATTTGTTCATGAAAAAATTCACGCGTGAACGCGTCGTTCCAACCATGCTCGCCAGCGTCTCCTGAGAAACCTTCGGCAACGTGCGCACCGGCTGGTCCTGTTTCCCATACCGCGCCAGAAGCAGCAGCGTCCGCGCCAGCCGCTTCTCGCTCGAATTGAACAGCTGATCGACCAGGTCCTCTTCCACTCGGATGTTATGCGCCAGCATGTAGCGTATAAAATGGTCCGAAAACTCTTGCTCCGCGTGCAGCACGCGCAGTAATTCCGCTTTTTCAATAACGAGAATCGTGGTTGGTGTAATCGCCGTGGCCGTTCCCATCCGAATCGTCTGGCCTGCCATGCATCCCTCGCCAAAAAAATCCGTCGGCCCAAACATCGCCACCACGGCCTCTTTTCCCGACCCATTCACCACCGATAATTTCACTCCGCCCTTCTGCACGTACATCACGCTTTCCGCGGTGTCCCCTTGCGTGTAGATGGATTCTCTTCTGTGGTATTCGGCAATTTTTCTTGCCACTCCCGCCGTATCGAGAAACTCCTGCGGGTCGAAAACGCCGGTCTTTCCATTCTTCTTATGTTTTTGTGATTTCATAGTTGGCCCAAAACACTATCTCGAGATGCTCGAGATAGTCGTTCCGCGACCCTCTCCACCCTAACAAGAAGACCTCATCCAAGACTGTATAAAAGGTGACAGCGCCATCCGTTGCCAATCTCTAAAATGACCATGTTGGGCGGCGAGAAGGAGCGAGATTGGCCGGTATCCAGGGCTGGGACGGGCGGTTTCCCTCCCCTCGCCGTTCTTCTTATTGCGGTCCTCTAAGGCGCGGTCCCCTTTACATCAGCGAGCCGTTCGATTCTGCGCCACAGTTTCTTTAGAAGGTTCTAATGTCAGAAAAAATCGCTTCACCAACTATTTTTGTCAAAGAGAACTCTCTCTTGCCGGCAGGCTTGGTGCTCGAAAGCGAAGCCTTTTTACCCGGCTGGCGCTCTGTCCCCAATCTCGACGGGCGCCAACTCGGCCGCAAAATCGAGCACGCGAAGTGGAATTATTTCTATCTGGCCAACCCGATTAAGACTACGGTCTTCGGCCCCGAAGGCCTGCCTTCCCTGCGCAGGGCAGTTAAGCGCGTCCTGGCAAAGCAGCCAAACCAAAGCTTCAACTCTCTGGAGATCACAAAAATAATTTCAAAACACATTCTCGGAGTGCCCTATCTAAGCATCTCCGCGCACGCTCGTCATATTCAGGAAGGCATGTACCTTGTCTCTGCGAAAGATTTCAGGCTGCGGGATCCATCAGCCACACCTTCCGCTCCATTAGCGACAACGGTTTTTGGCAGCGCTGAAAAAGTGCCCCAGGAAAAGGCCGCCGCAGAGCCACAGGTCGCGGTAATTCCAAGCTCTTAGCAGTTCGCGGGAGATACGACTATGAAAGCCACACGACGACCTTCCATCATCTGCCTTGGCGCCTTACTTCTGACCGCTTCCGCGATTCGCGCGCAGGATTTTTCCAGCTATCGCGGTTTTTCGCTCGGAGCGAACCTCGCCACCGTCCTGAAACAAACGGACCAGAAGTTAGCCGACGTAAATCTGATTCATCCCGGCCCAGCGCTCTTCCAGGAAGTGACCTGGTGGCCGCCAAGCCTTCCCGGCACGTCCTACCGCTCGGACAGCGTCGAGCAAATTCTCTTCTCCTTCTACAACGGCACGCTCTACAAAATGGCCGTGATCTACGATGAACCTTCCACGGAAGGCCTCACCGCAGGCGACATGGAAAAATCCATCTCGGCGAAGTACGGCGCCGCGACCACCATCGCTTCCGCCGCCGATCAAGCCCCCAGCGATCCGTATTCTGGAAAGGAAAGACTCGTCGCTTCCTGGGAGGACCCTCAATACTCTTTCAATCTCGTCCGTTCTTCCTTCACCGATCGTTTCGGCCTCATCATCTACTCCAAGCGCGCCAACGCCGAAGCCGAACTCGCCCTGGTCGAAGCCCTCAAACTAGAAAAGCTATCCGGCCCCCAAAAAGAAGCCGACCGCCAGAAAAAAGAAACCGACGCCCTGGAACTTGCCCGCCAAAAAAACCAAAAAACCTTTCGCCCCTAGCGCGAGCCTCGTGAAAACTCGATCCCGCGCCGAAACCGGCATACAAGAAGACATCCCCATCACTAAAAACGCAAAAATGACCTGTATTTTTGTGTTTCTCATGGTACTCCTATTGAATCCCCGCTCTTCCGCGCTGCCAAGTTTCCATCACGAACGTCTCTCCTGCCAGTATCCTGTCCAATCTTACAAGTCGTCTTCGCCTCCTCCTGTGCTCTGTTGCGCTCAGGGTCGCAGTCCAGTTATTTGTCCTTAAACCCCTATCCGCAGCGTTCTGCGACCGTGATCTCGTCTCGCTTCAGTGCCTATGCTAGGCCTCTCAAAAAATGGTTCTTAAAATCGCAAAGCGAGTAACAGAAGATTACAGGCGTGTGGCCCATCCTTGCTAGTTTTCAGTTTTTGTAAGGGTGAGACTGCTTTTCGCCAGCTTCCTTCATCCTAAGCACTGATTCTTGATCTCCGCAATACTTTTCCACGGATTTCCACACCCGTATCAATCCACTAACCGCCCCGCCAACTCCTTCCAATCCCACAACTTCCGACTCGCTCCTTCGAATGAACTCTCTCTGTTCGAATGACCATGCAGTACACGCTAGAATGGTGTTGACAAATAGTAACTATCGTGCTACCATCTCTTATGAATCGGAGGCGCTGCCCCTTTTCGACGACCCCGTCGTCTCAGCGCCACCTTTGTGCCCTCCGCGTCTCTTCGCTATCTTCTTCCGACCTATTCCTCTCCCCCATCAACTCTAAACTGTCGACTATTGGCAGTCTGCTTCTCCTCTCCCGCCACAGTTCGCATCAATATCATTCCAAACGCTTTACGCTTCCTTTGTTTTCATACTCTTACCCACTCTTCTGCATCTTAGAAAACTCTATCTTCAATCCTCACAATGCTTTCCGCACTCTTTGCGCAAAAAACCCGGGGTGGGGTACCCCGAATCTCAAAAAGGAGCATCTGCGCTCCGCTTCATCGGAGTCGCAACGGCCATGAAATCTCAATCTCGAACTTCCACCGCTCTTTCCACTCGTTGTTCCCATCGCACCGCGGCGGGGCGCCAATGCCGTCAGCTCTCTGCAACGGGCCACGCGGACCCCACCGCCCAGGATGAGGACGAAACCGAGTCGGAAAACGAGATCGAGTCAAGCTCTTCCATGATCGATGCCAAAGACCCCAGCGCGAACGCAGCTCCAACCAATACTTTCAGCAAAGCCACACAGGGCTGGACCGCCACCATCCACGAACCCGACCTCACGAAGAAACCCTCATGACACCCGCCATCCAATCCCACCACGCCACCTGTAGGGGAGGCGCTTGCCCCTCCCGTTTTCGCGCATACTCCGCGCTCCGGGGACGTTCCTTCTGCCGCGGCTTCCTCTTTTTCTTTCTTCAACTTTTCAAACTTTGAACCTTCAACCTCCCCTCTCTTCGTCCCCCGCTTCCTTTGACTCCGCCGCCCCGCCAACATACAATCCCGCGGGCTCGCGGCAGTCGCCGCGATGCAACTTCGCAGCTGGGGGCAACTAGATGAGAAAAAGTTTGTGGCTTATTGCGGCAGGATTTTTAACGTTCGGCCAGACCGCGCGCGTAGCCGCGCAAGCCCCGGAAAGGGAAGCAAAAGCTCCGGAGGCCAAGGCTCCGGACAAGTGCGACGCCGCCGCAACCAAGGAAGAATCTTCCGTAACTGAACACACCATAAAGCTCGGCGGCCAAACCATTCCCTACAAAGCCACCGCCAGTACCACGCTCCTCAAGAACGACAAGGGTGATCCGACCGGCCTGCTTTACTCCGCCGCGTATACGCGTAGCGACGTGAAAGATCTCACCACGCGTCCCGTCTCTTTTCTCTACAACGGAGGCCCCGGCTCCGCCACGATGTGGCTGCACATGGGCGCCTTCGGCCCGCGTCGCGCCTGGACCGTTGACGGCACCTTCACTCCTCCCGCTCCGTACAAGCTCGTCGACAACGGCGAGAGCCTTCTCGACAAAACCGATCTCGTCTTCATCGACGCTATGGGCACCGGCTACAGCCACGCCGTCTGCAAAGCCACGGAAAAAGATTTTTACGGCGTCGACGAAGACGTCGAAGCCTTCGCGCAATTCATCGTCACCTACCTCAGCCGCAATGACCGCTGGAATTCACCGAAATTCTTAATCGGCGAAAGTTACGGCACCTTCCGCTCCGCCGCCCTCGGAAATTATTTGCAGAATCATGACACCGTGCATCTCAACGGCATCGTTCTGATTTCCTCGGTCCTCGATCTCTCCACCATCACCTTTCCCCCCGGCGATGACCGCTCCTATGTCTACTACCTTCCCAGCTATGCCGCAGTCGCGTGGTATCACAAAGTTTTGAAAGACCGGCCCGCCGACCTGCCAGCCTTCGTCGAAGAAGCCCGCAAATACGCGCAAGGCGACTACGCTTCAGCTCTCTTCAAAGGCGCGCAGCTTCCCGCTGGCGAAAAAGCCGCTGTCGCGAAAAAGCTCTCCTATTTCACTGGACTCAGCGAGGAATACCTCAGCAAAGCCGACTTACGCGTGAATCTCGGCCAATTCATGGCTGAACTCCAGCGTAACCGCGGCCTCACCACTGGACGAATTGACGCCCGCTTCACCGGCTACACGTACGACCTGCTCGAAGAAAATGCACAAGGTGATCCGGAAGGTCCCGCCGTCGGCGGCGCCTTCACCGCGCTCATCAATGCTTACAATCACGACGAGCTGAAGTTCGGCAAAGACAAGGTCTACCACAACACCAGCGGCGGCGGTGGCGGCTGGAACTGGACGCGTCAGCAGCGCGGACGCGGCTTTTTCCCCAGCGGTCCGAACGTTCAGGGCGACTTGGCGCAAGCAATGATCACCAACCCCAAGCTGCAACTTCAAGTCGAAAACGGCTACTACGATATGGCCACGCCGTTCTTCGCCACCGAATTCACGATGGAACACCTCGGCCTGCCCGCCGACCTACAGAAAAATGTCAAACTCGACTACTACAACGCAGGCCACATGATGTACCTCCACGACGAGGACCGCGTCAGCCTGCACAACCAAATCGCCAGCTTCATCGACCGCGCCACCAAGCCGTAGCTTCGCACATGGGAAAGGAGAAAGCGTCGAGTGATTGAGAGACAGAAAAATCGAGCCATCAAGATTCATGATTCGGTACTTGACGATCTGTCTCTGCGGGACGGACAGGCAATTTTGCATTTTTCGCACCTATACATTCACGAGTCGGATGGCAGAATTGGCATTGATCCTGGAAGTGGCTGGAGTCAGGAAGGCAATCTGACGATCAGCAATGCTGTAGTTGAAGGCTCATTCTCGGAGTGGCCCGCCGATCTGCACAAAGGCCAAATCGCCGTGGATGGCACAGTTTACGAGAACGAAATTCCTATTTCGCTCAATGTTGTGGGTAAGATCGAACTGCGATTGCAGTCCTGGAGCGATTTCATTTTCATCATCGGAAAAGGAGCAAAGCTGGAGTTAGTCGGAGAGGCGACATATTTGGAAGAATTCCGGGGAGCAGGCTAGCGTCGCTTTTGCGCGGCTGCGCTGACAAGAGCCTGATTCTTCTGCTCGGTATAAACGACGAATTCCTCGTACGGTCCCTTGAAGTCTTCAATCTTGCCGTCGTGGAAATGCCAGATGCGCGTCGCGACTTCATCAATCACGTCGTGGTCGTGCGTAACGAGCAGCACGGTTCCGTCGTAGCGCTGCAGAGCAATGTTGAGCGCGTTGATGGATTCCAAGTCGAGGTGGTTCGTCGGTTCGTCGAGCACCAGAAAGTTCGGCTTCTGCAACATCAAGCGGCAGAAAATCAACCGCGCTGATTCGCCTCCGGAAAGCGCACGCGTCGGTTTCAAAGCATCTTCGCCGCTGAAGAGCATCTGGCCCATCAGCCCGCGCAATTCCTGCTGATTGGCGCTCGGATCGAATTGCCAGAGCCAGTCGATGGCCGTCATGCCCTTGGTGATGGATTCGCCGTGGTCCTGCGCGAAATAGCCGACAGCGACTTCGTGGCCCCACTTCACTTCGCCGCCATTGATTTTGAATTGGCGGTCGTCGTCTTCAATGTAGCCGGGAGCGTTGAGGACGAGCGATTTCAGCAGCGTGGTTTTTCCGGTTCCGTTGCGGCCCATCAGCGCGATTTTTTCGCCGCGCGTCACGGAAGCGGAAAAGCGCGGAATCACTTTCAGGTCGTCGTAGGATTTCTCGACGCTGCGAATTTCGAGCGGATGGCGGCCTGAATTGCGCTTCATGTCCCACTTGATGTACGGCCGCTGAATGTTGGATCGCGCCAGTTCGGTAGTTTGCAACCGCTCAACTTCTTTTTTGCGAGAAGTCGCTTGCGCGGAACGCGTGCCGGCGGAAAAGCGCGCGATGAATTCGTTTAGTTGCGCGATTTTCTTTTCGCGATTCGCATTCTCCGTTTCGATGCGCGAACGAATCTGCGTTTTTGCCACGACCATGTCGTCGTAGCCGCCGACGTACATGATGATCGTTTCGTAGTCGATGTCCGCAGTATGCGTGCAAACGCTATTTAGAAAATGGCGGTCATGCGAAATCACGATGAGCACGCCTTCGTACTCGGTTAAATAGCGTTGCAGCCAGTGGACGGAATCAAGGTCGAGGTTGTTGGTAGGCTCGTCGAGCAGCAGGGCAGTCGGGTTTCCGAAAAGCGCTTGCGCGAGCAGCACGCGAACTTTTTGCCCGCCCTGCAATTCGCCCATTTTGCGTTCGTGGAGCGAGCTCTCGATGCCCAGGCCGTCGAGCAGGGTGCCAGCGTCGGCTTCCGCGGTGTAGCCGCCCTCTTCGCCGACAATTCCTTCGAGTTCGCCGAGACGCATGCCGTCGGCGTCGGTTAATTCTTCATGGGGCTTCGCGTAGAGCGCGTCGCGCTCTTCGAGCGCTTTCCAAAGCGAAGCGTTGCCCATGATGACGGTATCGATCACGCGAAACTGATCGAACGCAAACTGGTCCTGACGCAGGACGCCCATTTTTTTCGGGCGCGAGATCGAGCCTTTGGTCGGTTCGATTTCGCCGGTCAGGATTTTCATGAATGTGGATTTGCCGGCGCCATTCGGGCCGGTGACGGCATAGCGGCGCCCGGCCATGAAGGTACAGGTCACGTCCTCGAAGAGGACCCGGGGGCCGAAGCGCATGGATATATTGTTGACTGTAAGCATAACCCTCCCATTGTAGCGTGAAATTGTTGCGCGCGCTTGTCACAGTTTGTTGCAGCCAGTAGATTGTTTGCGGACGAAAGAGATGATGGAGACGACGTGAAAAAGTGATGCAACGACTATGAAAGACGCCCTTCGCAAAATGGCGACTTCGCTGGCGCTTATCGTGATTTTGGCGATGGGTGTGCGCGTGGCGTTTGCCTGGAACGAGGCTCGGAAGATTGCGCCAGGCGTGTTAGGGATTGTGCCGTTTCAGCAGGAGACGGGGAATATTGCGTATGCCCTAGCGCAGGGCAAGGGATTCAGCAACGTGTTTCGAACGGAGACGGGGCCTACGGCTTGGCTGGCGCCGGTGTATCCGCTGATTGTAGCGGCGACGTTCAAATTATTCGGAACCTTTACGGCGAGGACCTTTTTCGCATGCGTTGCGCTCAACATGCTTTTTTCTTCTGCGGCTTGCTTGCCGATTTTCTTTGTGGGCAAGCGGATTGGCGGATTAGGAGTCGGGGCGGGAGCGGCGTGGCTTTGGGCTGTTTTTCCGAGCGCCGTGATGATGCCGTTCGAATGGATTTGGGATACGTCGCTGTCGGCGCTTCTGGCAGCGTTGATTTTGTGGGCGACTTTGGAGCTGGCGGAATCCGAACGGTGGCTGGACTGGGGCGTATACGGAGTCTTGTGGGGTTTGGCGCTGATCACGAATCCGGCGCTGGGCATGCTGATGCCGTTTTTGTTGGGCTGGGCTGCATTTCGTGCGCGCGGGGAAAACTTGACACGGTGGAAACGGGTGGGGCTGGCGGCTGGACTTGCGATTCTGTGTTGTGTGCCGTGGACGATTCGGAATTACGTGGCGTTTCACCGGTTTATTCCGGTGCGGTCGAATTTGCCGTTTGAATTGTGGCTGGGGAACAATGACATTTTTGACGAGCATGCGCGGAATGGAAGGAGGTCGATTACTCGAACGGAAGAGGCTCGGAGATATGCTCAGCTTGGCGAGACGGCGTATATGGCGGAGAAATGGCAGCTAGCGACTTCATTCATGAAGGCGCATGCGGGGTTGGAGTTGCGGTTGGCGGGGAGGAAGTTTGTGGCGTTTTGGATGGGGACGGAATCGCCGGTTAAGAATTTTTGGGAGACGGATTCGTGGGTGATACGGGGGATTTTTTTGTCGAGTTTTCTGACGGCCGTGGGGGCTTTGTTTGGCGTGGTGTTGCGTATAAGAGGGAAACAGATAGCGCAGAGACGCAGAGAGCGCAGAGGCGGGGCGGAGAGTGGGGAGAACGTCGTCAGAGCGGAGGAACTGGCGAGTATGCCCGTCTTTCCACTGGCGGTCTTTCCGGTTATTTTTCCGTGTTTGTATTACGTGACGCACGCGGATCTTCGCTATCGCCATCCGATTGATCCGGTGGTTTTGTTATTGACGGTGGTGGGAGTTTGGGGACTCGTGCGCAAGGACAGAGCGCAATATGGATCGAGCAACGTAAATCACATTGATTCGTGATGGGGATAAATCAAGCCATGATCCTTCGCTCCGCTCAGGATGACAGCGTCGCATATAGGCTTGGTGGTTGCTAGTGCTGGGTTCCGTAGGACAGACTGAAGCTTGCCCCACTCGGTTGCTCCTGTAAGACGCGCTTTGATACAGTGACGATTCGCTTGAACAAGACTGGTTGAAGAGGGAAATGGAGAGGCGCATGGGGATTCCGAAAGAATTGCTGGAGATTTTGGTTTGTCCGCTCTGCAAGACGCCCGTCACGCTCACGGCGGACAATTCCGGATTGAAGTGTGAGACGTGCAGACGTGTGTATCCCGTGAGGGATGATATTCCGGTGATGCTGCCGGAAGAGGCGAAGATGGAAGAAGCGAAGTGAGTAGTGGGTAAGTGAATAGTGAGTGGTGGGCAGTTAGCAGTTTTGTAGCCAATGCGAGAGATGAACATTTCTGAATCCATTTCACGATTGAAGCGATTGATCCTGAAATTGCGCGGGAAGCGCATCGGCGTGCTGGGCGATTTGATGCTGGACCGGTATTTGTGGGGGACAGCGACGAGGCTTTCTCCGGAGGCGGCGGTGCCTGTGGTGGATTTCGTTTCGCAGAGCGAGTGTTTGGGCGGGGCGGGGAATGTGGCGGCGAATTTAGCTGCGCTGGGGGCGAAGGTCGAGATGTTTGGGGCGATTGGTGCGGACGAGTCCGGGCGGGCTTTGCAGAAATGTTTGCGGGCAGAGGGAATTGTTGAAAAAGGAGTGGTGCCTGATTCGAAGCGCGTGACTACCGTGAAGACGCGGATTATTGCTCGGCATCAGCAGGTGGTGCGCGTGGATCAGGAACGGCGGGAGGCGCTGCGGCCCGAGACGGAAAAGAAGTTGCTCGGTGTGTTGTTCAACACGCTGAGAAACCTTGATGCGCTCGTGCTTTCAGATTACGACAAAGGGTTGATTACCGACGACTTCGCAGACCGCGTTCTGAGCGCGGCGCATCAGTTGAAGGTGCCGGTTTTTGTGAAGCCGAAGACCTCGCGGTTGTATGCATATCGCGGGGCGCGGGCGATTGTTTGCAACGCGAAGGAGGCTGGGTTCTTTGTTACGCGATCTTTGGGCGACGAAAAATCAGTGGAAGAGGCAGGGCGGGCGCTGCTGGCGCACTTTGGGTGCAGCGCTGTGGTAATCACGCGCGGCGAAAAGGGGATGAGTGTTTTCGAGGAGACCTCGCCGCGGCATTTGCAGATTCCGGCGACGAGTTTTGAGGTGACTTACGCGCGGGTAGGGCAGAGCGGGGTGGAGCGCGGGGCTACGGGGCGGCAGGTATTTGATGTGACGGGGGCGGGGGATACGGTTTTGAGTGTGCTTTCGCTGGCGGTGGCGGCGGGGGCGTCGTTGGCGGACGCGGCTGTGCTGGCGAATACGGCGGCGGGCGTGGTGGTGGGGAAGTTGGGGACGGCTAGCGTTGGGCCGGAGGAGTTGGAGCACGCGTTGGAGGATATTCGGCGGTGAAGGTCAAAACCGGATGACGGCGATTTTGTGGTACAGGCAATCCTGCCTGTGCGGTTTGTTGAAGCCCTCGAGATGGGGGCGCACAGCCAAGATTGGCTGTGCCACCTGAATCTGCGGCGCCGCCAAAAAAGCAGATTTCTCGCTACGCTCGGGATGACACAATTTTCGGTCTTTGGCTTGGACCGGTGCGAGTGGAGTTATATGCAGGATGGAGTAAACGACGATCCTTCGCTTCGCTCAGGATGGCATGGCGTTTAGTTGGGTGCCGAAAGTGGCACAGCATGCTGTGCCACTACAAGGATCAGAGATAAAAGTTGGATCTATGGCGGGAAGCTGAAGGATTTGTCTTTAGTGTCGACCCAGACGTTGACGACTTTTGTTTTTTGGCTTTTTTCGGGGTCGTTGTTGGCGATGGGCATGGGAGAGAAGGGGCTGATGGCTACGCGGACTTCAACGCTGGTGGTTGAGCCGTTTGGCGATTTGGCTCTGAGGATACTGTAGCTTTTTACGGGGCCGTAGTAGCCGGTGGGGCCCCAGTCGGCGATGAAGTCCTGGAGCTTGTAGCTGGAGCCGGGGCCGGGTTTCCAAAGCTGGTAGGCGGTGTTCATGTCTCCGGCTACGACGGCGTTGAAGAATTGCTCCGCGGCTTTTTTCTCGGGATAAAAGCGCAGCCAGAACCATACGGCGATGACGGCGATGATGAAGGCTGCCGTCATCGTAAAGATCATGGCCCGGGATTTTTTGTGAACATCGGCAGGTGGTTCGAGAAGTGACATTCAGTGGTCTCCTGCCCTGCGAGGCAGATTGGACGATTTGCGAGCGTATCTAAATTAACCTTTTCTGGGCGGGATGGCTAGGGAGGGGTGAGAGTGAGTAGTGGGTAGTGAATAGTGAGTAGAAAAAAAGATTGCGGGAGTGCAACTATCGATTCGTCCTCGTATTCTTTCCTCGAACCATGGAGAGCGTTACCTCCTGAGCGGGCAGAGGCTCTCCTTCGTGATGTCCAGATCGAATTGTCGCCCGGTCACCCATTGTATGGCGCAGTTCTCACAGCTGTTGCGGTGTCCCGCCTTGCTGACGATGTGCTTTTCCGACTTGACGATGGCCGTGTCGCCGACGTGCATCTAACTTGGCGCAGGGGTGCTGAACAGAATCCTTTGCCAAGCCATCGGATTTATGCGAGTTTCGAGGAATGGGCTCAACAGGTCATGATCCCAGATCACGAATGCGAGTGACGGTCTAGCCCTCGAGGGCGCCGGCGGAGCCTGCGGGGAGTTCTATGGCGTATTTGGTGCGGGCTTTTTCGGCGTGTTGTTCTAGGGCTAGTTCGATGAGTTTGTCGATGAGTTGGGGGAAGGGGATGCCGCTGGCTTCCCAGAGTTTGGGGTACATGCTGATGGAAGTGAAGCCGGGGATGGTGTTCACTTCGTTGAGATAGATTTTTCCGCCTACTTTTCCCAGGAAAAAATCGACGCGGGCCATGCCGCTGAGTTCGAGGGCGCGAAACGCCAGGACGGCGAGGTGCTGGAATTTTTTTACCTGGGCGGGCTTCAGATCGGCGGGGATGAGGAGTTTTGTGCCTTCTTCGAGATATTTGGCGGCGTAATCATAGAACTCGCGGTGTGGGACGATTTCGCCGGGGATAGAGGCTTGCGGATCGTGATTGCCGAGAACGGAGACTTCGATTTCGCGGGCGTTGACGGCGCGCTCGACGAGAATTTTCATGGCGAATTCGGAGGCGAGATTTAACGCGGGAGCGAGTTCCTGGCGCGAGTGGACTTTGGTCATGCCGACGCTCGAGCCGAGCGTTGCGGGTTTGACGAACAACGGATAGGGGAACTCTTTTTCGATTTGATGAATGATGATGTTTTCGTTGCGTTCCCACTCGTGGCGATGGATGCAGAGCCAGGGGACGACGGGAATTTTGGCGGCTTGGAGCAATTTCTTCGCGACATCTTTATCCATGGCGACGGCGGAGCCGAGTACGCCTGCGCCAACGAAGGGGAGGCCGGCGAGGTCGAGCAGGCCTTGGATGGTGCCATCTTCGCCGAAAGTGCCGTGCATGACGGGGAAGACGACATCGATGCGCTGGCCGCCGCCGCTGCCGTCGAGGCGAACTAGGGCGGCGTCGGTGGGGTCGGCGCTCATCGTGACGCGTTGGCCGGTGCGGAGAACTTCGGGAAGCATTTTTTGCGCGCCGCCGCCGATGAGCCAGTGGCCTTCTTTGGTGATACCGATGGGCACGGTTTCGTACTTGTCGGGGTCGAGGCCGCGAATCACAGAGGCTGCGGAGGCCAGAGAGACTTCGTGTTCGCCGGAGCGGCCGCCGAAGAGGACGCCGATGCGCAATCGTTTTTTGTCAGGGGTCATGGAAATCGCCGGTTTTTTAATCGTTCAGTGCCAATTCTTAGTTATAGGGCAAAGCTGGGGAGTTGTCGCGGGGGAACTGGCGGGTTGGTTCTGGAGTGATAACGGAGATTTAGCGAAAGAAATTCACGAGGGGTCACGGAACCTTCTTCAGTTTCCATCGTCTACAGAGCTGAAGGAATTTGGCAGGAGGATCCGTGTCTTCTCAAATGTCTTCTCAAGCGCCATCTCAAAGTGGAAATGGTGGAACGCCGTTTCTAGAGAATTTGCGGCGGGATGTGCGGTACGCGGTGCGGACGCTTTGGCGCGATAAGGGATTCGCGGCGTTTGCGATTTTGATTGTGGGACTTGGGGTTGGGGCGAGCTGCACGATTTTCAGCGTGCTGAATACGCTTTTGGTTCGCCCGCTGCCGTTTCGCGATCCGGGAAGGCTGGTGTGGATAGCCAACCACCAAGACGAGACAAACGACATGTCCGGAAAAACCTCGCAGACGGACTACCTGCTTGATCTGCGAGCGAGGAACCAGTCGTACGAGGATCTGGCGGCTTACTTCGCGTTTTATGGCCTCGGGGACGCGAAGTTGATTGGGGATGGGCAACCGGAGAGGTTGACAAGCGTTCCCGTGACGCAGAACTTTTTTCCTCTGCTGGGCGTGGAGCCGCAGCTGGGGAGGCAGTTCAGCGCGGAGGAGTGCAAGCAGAACGGGCCGCGCGTGACGATGCTGAGCGATGGGTTGTGGAGGAGAAAATTCGCGGCGGATCCGAACATCGTGGGGCGAGCGCTGTCGTTTGATGGCGGGCCAGTGACGGTGGTGGGCGTGCTGCCGGCGGCGTTTGATTTCTCGACGGTGTTTACGCCTGGGAGCCGAGTAGATATGTTCGAACCGCTGCCGCTTTCGCCAGAGATAAACCGGGAGGGGAATACGGTTGCGATTATTGGACGGCTCAAACCGGGCGTGAGCGTGGAGAGCGCGCGGGCGGAAACGGCAGTGCTTGGAAAGCTGTTGATGGAAGCGCATAAAGAAAGAAATGACTTTGAGCCGAAAGTCTCTGCGTTGGCGCAGCACGTGAGTGGGCAGTTGAGGCCGACGCTGCTGGTGTTAGCGTGCGCGGTGGGCGTGGTGATGCTGATCGTTTGCGCGAACCTATCGAATTTGCTGTTGGCCCGCGGAGCGACGCGGAAAAAAGAAATTGCGATTCGCACGGCGATGGGCGCGGGGCGCGGGCGGTTGATTGGGCAGATGTTGACGGAGAGTCTGGTGCTGTCGTGCTGCGGGGCGGCGCTGGGATTGGTGCTGGCGTTTATCGGCACGCGCGCGCTGGCGCATCTGACGTCGGTGAGCATTCCGCTGCTGAGTGACGTTCGAATTGACGCCCGCGTGCTGGGATTTACATTGGTGGCAGCGCTGCTGACGGGATTGCTTTTTGGATTGGTGCCGGCGCTGCAGGTGCAGGATTTGAAGCTGCACGACACGCTGAAGGATTCGAATCGGGGGTCGAGCCAGGGCCACGGGCATGCATGGATTCGCGCGGCGCTGGTGGTGTCGGAAATTGGACTGGCGTGCGTGCTGCTGGTTGGAGCTGGATTGTTGATACGGAGTTTTTTGCGTGTGCTGGATGTGAACATGGGATTCCGGCCGGAGCGAGCGGCTGTTTTGCGGATCGATCCGAATTCGTCCTACAAAACGCAGGAGGCGCGGAACAGCTACTTCACGGAGGCGTTGCATCGGGTGATGGATGTGCCGGGGATCGAGGGCGCGGGACTCTCGGACTCGCTGCCGCTGGGGCACAACCGCAGCTGGGGCGTTGCGGCGAAGGGCGTGCAGTATACGCCGCAGACGTATCCTGAAGGATTTCCACGGATTATCAGCGACGGATATTTTCGCGCGATGGGGATTCCGTTGAAGGCGGGGCGCGATTTTACGGAGGGGGACGCGAAGGGATCGTTGAACGTGATCATTATCAACGAGACGCTGGCGAAGAATTTGTGGCCGGGCGAGAATCCGATTGGGAAAATTGTGCGCGCCGATAATCCGGAGCGGACAATTGTGGGTGTCGTCGGCGATGTTCACCATATGGCGTTGGAGGAGGGGTCGGGCAACGAGTTTTACATTCCGATGAGGCAAACGCAGGATTATGGGACTGTAGATTTGGTGGTGAGGACATCGTTGCCGACGGCGGAGCTGGCGTCGCGGCTTCGAGAGGCGCTGCGGCCCATCGAGCCGGATTTGCCGACGGCAAATATGCGAACGCTGCAAACGATGGTAGATCGCGCCGTGTCGCCGCGAAGATTTGTGGTTTGGCTGCTCGGCGGATTTGCGGGATTTGCGCTGGTGCTGGCTTCGCTGGGGATTTATGCGGTGATTTCGTATTCGGTGAGCCAGCGGACTCAGGAAATTGGGATTCGCATGGCGTTGGGGGCGTCGGCGGAAACGCTGCAGAGGAGTATTTTGTTGCAGACGCTTGGGCTGGCGGGGATTGGGATGGTAGTGGGAGTGGTGGCATCGTGGGCGCTGGCAAGGACGTTGAGCGGCCTTTTGTTTGGAGTGACTTCCAGCGATCCCGTGACGTTTGCCGGGATGCTGGTGATTCTCACTCTGGTTGCGGCGTTGGCGGGCTATTTGCCGGCGCGGCGGGCCTCGCGGATCGATCCGATGTCGGCGCTGCGCATGAGTTGAGCCACTTTCACTTAAAATAAAAACTAATTACAAGATTTTTTTGCCGAGGGCGGAGAGGACTAGCTCGACGCCTAGTAGCGCGGTGCGATTGTGTTCGTCAATGATGGGATTTATTTCGACGACTTCGAGCGAGACCATGGCTTCGGAGTCGGCAATCATTTCCATGGCGAGATGCGCCTCGCGATAGGTGACGCCGCCGCGGACGGGCGTGCCGACGCCGGGAGCATCGCTTGGGTCGACGAAGTCCATGTCGAGGCTGACGGCGATGCCGGCGGTGTCGTCCATGGCGTATTTGAGGGCATCGGACATGACTTCGCGCATGCCGCGCTCGTCGATGTCGCGCATGGTGAAGACGTGGATGCCGGATTTCTTTACGATTTTGCGTTCCTGGGCGTCGAGGTCGCGCGCGCCGACGATGACGATGTTAGCGGGCTCGGCTTTGGGTTTAAAGCCGAGAAGGTCGACGAGTTCGGGCGCACCGTAGCCCATGATGGCGGCGAGAGGCATGCCGTGGACGTTGCCTGAAGGGGAAGAGTCGGGCGTGTTCATGTCGCCGTGCGCGTCGAGCCAGAGGTAGCCGATCTGCTTTTTGTCCTTGCGGAAAAAGGAGGAAACGCCCGCGGCTACGCCTGCAGCGATGGAATGGTCGCCGCCCAGAACGAGCGGGAGAAAGCCTTCGCTGAGGGATTTGTCAACGGTGACAGCGATGTCCTGGCAAGTCTCGGCGATTTCTTGAAGATATTTCGCGCGTTTTTCGCCGACGGGCATCTCTTCGGGCTGTTTGACGCTGAGATTGCCGATGTCTTCGACCGGTGTGCCAAGCTGCTTAATACGCGCTTGAAGACCTGCGCCGCGCAAAGCTGAAGGGCCCATGTCCACGCCGCGGCGGCTCTGGCCGAGGTCCATGGGAACGCCGATTATGCGAACTTTTTGAGCCATGAGGCTTCTCCGTGAGGGGAGCTGCTGCTCCCGACTTACAATTAAGCGCGCGGAATTCCGCGCGGATGGCAAGACGCGAAGTGCGCCCCAATCTTCCGTTCCACTAAGGAATGCGAGTGCTACAGGTACTGCGAACTACCCCGCACTAAGGATACACGCGGTAAATCATCCGGGGAAAGGGGATGACTTCCCGGATGTGTTCGGTTCCACAAATCCACGCGACGGTGCGCTCCAGGCCGAGCCCAAAGCCGGAGTGCGGCACGCTGCCGTAGCGGCGCAGGTCGAGATACCACTGGAAAGATTCTTCGGGCAGGTTGTGCTCGCGCAAACGCTTTAAAAGCAAATCGTAATCGTGGATGCGCTGGCTGCCGCCGATGATTTCGCCGTAGCCTTCGGGCGCGATCATGTCGAAGGCGAGAGCGAGTTCGGGGCGCTGGGCGTCAGGCTGCATGTAAAAGGCTTTGATGGCGGACGGATAGTGGTGGATCAGCACGGGGCGGTCGAAGGAGCTGGAAATGATGGTCTCCTCGTCGCCGCCGAAATCATCGCCAAATTTTGCAGGGTTGCCACCTTTGTTTAAGACCGCGACAGCGTCTTCGTAGCTGATGCGCGGGAAGGGCGGCTTGATGTTTTCGAGCTTGGTGACGTCACGCTTGAGCGTTTCTAGCTCGCGCGATTTGTTTTTTACAACTCCTTGCACGATCGCGCTGACAAGTCCTTCGGCCAGCTCCATAACTTCGTCGAACTCGACATACGCCGCTTCCGGCTCGAGCATCCAGAACTCGGTGAGGTGGCGGCGCGTCTTGGATTTTTCGGCGCGGAACGTGGGTCCAAAAGTATAAACCTTGCCCAAAGCCATAGCGATGGCTTCGGCATAGAGCTGGCCACTTTGTGTTAGGTAGGCTTTCTGGTCGTCGATGTAATTCACTTCGAAGAGCGTGGAGGTGCCTTCGCAAGCGGCAGGCGTGAACATTGGCGCGTCGGCAATCGTGTAGCCCTGGCCATCCATGAATTCGCGGGCCGCACGGATGGCTTCCGCGCGAATACGAAGAATGGCGGCCTGGCGGGGCGTGCGAATCCAAAGGTGGCGCTGATCGAGCAGGAAGTCGACTCCGTGCTCCTTAAGCTGGATGGGAAATGGCGTGGCGTCGGAAACTTTCTGGACGATCTGAATCTTGCTGATGCCCATTTCGAAGCCGCCGGGCGCACGCTTTTCGGCACGGATTTTACCCGTGACGATCACACTCGATTCCTGGGTAAGACCCTTCAGCGCTTCGAAAGCTTCGGGATTTTCCTTGAGCGCGCAGACACCTTGGATAATTCCGGTACCGTCGCGAAAAATGGGAAACATCAATTTGCCGGATTCGCGCAGGTTATAGAGCCAGCCTCGAATCGTGACTTCCTGCCCGTCGTACTGGCCCGCTTGTTCGATAGTGATGATCGTCATAGTTCAGTTTTGAGATAGAAATTCAAACGAACAGTTTACCAGAGAGATTGGAATCCCTTTCAATCGCTGAAGGAATCAGCGATTGGCCATAGTGCGGATAGTGCCGAGGCCGAGAAGGCGCTGGTCGGCCGTTACCAAGGTAAGATCGTGTACTTGAGCCGTCGCGGCGATGAAACGGTCCGCGGGATCCTCGTGAAGGAGGAGACGATCCGCGGCTAGAACAATTTCGTGGGTAAGAGGTGCGTGCCGTTGGATGCCGGCAAGAGCCTGTGGGAGCCAATCGCCAGGGTTTGTTGGCAAGAGGACCCTTTTCTTGCGATGCAATGTTAGAACTTCCCAAATGCTTACTGGGGACAGCCAAAGTTCATTTGCGGCGTTGGCTAATTCCTCTGCGGCGTGGGTACCAAGGCGGCTCGGATTCTCGACGAGCCAAATCCAGATGTGCGTGTCAAGTAGGATCCTCAATCGCGCAGAGCCTCAATCTCGTCGAGGTCAATCACGGGCGAAATGATATCACCCAGGATCTTGATCTTGCCTTTGAGAGAACCGATCCATGCCACGCGATCCACAGTCTGCGTAGCCGGGATGACCTCGGCCACCGGCTTGCCGTGCCGAGTGATGCGGATAGGAGTCTTAGTCTTCTCCACCTGCTCGAGAATGGCGAGGCACTTGGCTTTGAATACGGAAATGGCGATTTCTTGCATGGCTCAAGCCTGACCATATTATAGACCATAGTCAGAATTGTAGTCAATTTTTATGAGCTAACCCCACTCCCGCTCGAAGCGGTCTAGTGAGGCGCTGGCGGCGGCTAGCTGCTCAGCTGTGGAAGGCGCGTCGTGGCCCGTTTTCTCTTTCAGCTCGAGGGTCAGAGGGAGGTCTGGTTCGGGTGCGGACTTTAAGATTTTGACGGCGGATTCCCAATCGATAGTGCCGTCATAGGGCGGCAGATGCTCATCTTTTTCGCCGTGATTGTCGTGGATGTGCGCGGAAACGGCCAGTTCGCGCAGCGGAGCAAAGCCCTTTTCGATACGTTCGGCTTCGGGAGCATCGGCGAGATACGCGTGGCCGACATCGAAGTTGAAGCGAAGGCCGGCCAAGCGCGTCTCGTCAACAAATGCGCGGAGATAGAAAGGATCACCCATTTCGCTCGTCGTGTTTTCCACGGCGATGGTTACTCCGCGATGATGAGCATGCAAAACCAGATGTTCCAGCGAACTGAACGCCGCGTCGCGCTTTCGCGGGTCGGCGGTTTCGCGCGAGCCGCCCATGTGTAGAATCAGCCGGGAATACGGCAAATCCTCCGCGACGTCGATGACGCGTTTCAACTCGTCCATGGCTTCAATGCGGCGGACGCGTTCCACTTCGGTAATAGACAGAGGCGTGCCACCTTCGCGAGTGGCGCTCAAGTCACGGCTCGTGGGAGCATGGAGCGATGCGAGCACGAGGCGATGCTGCGAAAGCGCGCCGGCCATCGCTTGAATTTCCTGTTTGGTGGTGTAATCAAAATGGCCGCGCGTGCCGAAAATCTCGACTGCTTCGAACCCGGCTTCGGAAATCTGGCCGAGAAGTTCCGTGGTCAACCTTCGCGACACGAACATATAAGTAGAGAGGATTCTTCGCATAGCCCCGTGCACTTTGCTCCGAGATGAAAAGCCAAAGCCTTAACCCGGCGCGCCTAAAACATACAGGGCGTCGCCACAAGAATCGTTCAGTAGCCGACGGCAGCACCGTTATCGCGCGGGTCCGCCGCACCGAGGCGCTCGCCCGTTTTCTGATCGATCCCGATGGCATTGACCAGACCAATATGCCCGCGGCGCCGCGTCTGGTAGCCTTGCGCATTCAGTGCGGACTCCATGCTTGCGGGAAAGTCCTTTTCCATCAGGATTACGTCCGGCATCCACTGGTGGTGAAAGCGCGGCGCATTGATGGCCGCCTGCGCGTCCATTCCCAGGCGCATCCAGTTTAAAACGCTGAGCAGCGTGGCAGAAATAATCGTCGGGCCACCGGGCGAACCAGTTACGAAGCTGAGTTTGCCGTCGCGCAGGAGAATCGTTGGCGTCATGGAGCTGAGCGGGCGGTGTCCAGGAGCAATGGCGTTAGCTTCGGATTGGATGAGACCGAAGAGAGCGTTGGGAACTCCGGGCTGTGTGGTGAAGTCGTCCATCTCGTCATTCAGCAGAAAACCGGCGGTGGAGGTTACGCCCGAGCCGTAGCTGTTGTTGAGCGTGTAGGTGCTAGCAACCGCATTGCCGGCTGCATCGACGACGGAGAAGTGCGTGGTGTGTGGGCCATCGTTGAGGCTAATCCTTTGCGGGGCTACGTCATTGGAGGCGGACACTCCGCAGACGTGCGGCATGCCCGCCTTTACCTCTTTACTGGAAGAGGCATGTTGCGGATCGATGGTCGCGGCGAGTTCCTTGGCGTAGCAATCGCTAGTGAGGCCATCGACTGGCACTTTGGCAAAATCGGGATCGGCGAGGTACGCGGCGCGATCGGCAAAGACTCGCCGCATCGTTTCTACTACCATGTGCACGCTCTGAACGTCGTCCCAGCCCTTTAGCGGGACGCCCTGCAACATGTTCATCGCTTCGATGATGGCAACGCCGCCCGAACTGGGCGGGGGCGAAGAGATGACGCCCCACTTGTGGCCGTCGAGGTCGTAGTTGGCGTGCAATGCCTGGCGGACTTTCGGCTGATATTCGGCGAGGTCTTCGAGAGTGATGAGCCCACCCATGCGCTTCATGTCATCGACGATCATCTGCGCTGTTTCGCCGCGGTAAAACTCAGCTGCGCCGCTTTTTGCGATGCGCTTCAGAGTTGCGGCAAGCTCTGGCTGCTTAAACGTGTCGCCCGCGTGAAACATTTTTCCGTCATTCAAGAAGATGCGGCGGCTAACGGTGAACTGCTGCAGCTCGGGGCGTTCTCCGTCCAATTGCCGTGCAAGTTTTTCACTTACGGGGAAACCGTCTTCCGCAAGATGAATCGCCGGCGCGAGAACGTCGGCGAGCTTCAGCTTGCCGTAGGTCTTCAATGCGAGTTCGAGACCGGCGACGGTTCCAGGAACCGCGACGGATTTGTAGCCGATGACAGAAAGCTCTTTGTCGAGCGTGCCGTCGGGCTTGATGTACATATCGCGCGTGGCTTTGCCGGGAGCCACTTCGCGGTAGTCAAAAAAGGTGGTGCGTCCATCCGCAAGACGAACAAGCATAAATCCGCCGCCGCCGATGTTTCCAGCCGCGGGCTCGACGACGGCCAGAGCAAAGGCTACGGCAACGGCGCCATCTACGGCGTTTCCGCCACGCTTTAGAATTTCGATGCCGGCCTGAGACCCCAGCTCTTCGTCGGATGCGACCATGCCGTGTGCCGCGCGGACAGCCTGCTGGGGCCAAGACCCCGCCGCCTGCGTGTGATCGCGATACTCCGCGGCAGCCTGACCGCGCGACAAGGGAGCCAAAAGCGTGAGCATAGCGGCCGCCGTGCACAAGGCACGCACTTGTAATTTCATTAGGGGCTCCATCGCAAGGAAAAGACACTAAGTGATTAGAAGGAAAGCGTCAAGACGGCGCACGGGACAAGTCTCTTGTCTCTGCCAAGCCAATTGGATGAGACTAGGGCTGTAAACCGTCTGCAGGCTTTTCATTCCTGGGGATCGGTAATGCGCTTTATGATTACTTGCCGTCGCGCCATCTATCTGGCCATTCTCCTGTTCGGTGCTTTCCCGGCGCGAGCCCAAGACCTGATCGAAAACGCATTTCGCATACCCGCGAAGGATGCGGGCAAGAAAGGCCTCGAAGCTGTGATGGTGCGCCCGAGTGAGCCTGGGCCGCACCCGCTGGCCGTACTTACGCACGGCACCCCTCGCGAAGCCAGCGATCGCCCGGGAATGTCTCCCTGGCAAATGCTTCCGCAGGCGCGGGAATTCGCCCGACGCGGGTGGACTACTGTCGTCGTCCTACGCCGAGGTTACGGCGATTCCGGCGGCGGCTATGACGAAGACGCCAGGGCTTGCTCAAACCGTCCGGATTACTTCGATTCCGGCAAGGAATCCGCCAAGGATTTGCGTGAATCCATCGCTTATCTTTCAAAACTTCCCGAGGTCGACCCCGCTCGTATCATCAGCGTTGGAATTTCCGCGGGCGGATTCGCCAACGTTGCCCTCACTGCCGAGCCGCCTCCCGGGCTCGTAGCCGCAATTAGCTTTGCGGGCGGCCGCGGGTCGAAGAGGCCCGACGAAGTCTGCAATCCTGGTGAGCTTATTCGCGCATTCCGCCAATTCGGAGAGAAATCGCGCACACCCATGCTGTGGGTTTATGCCGAGAACGACCATTTCTTTGGACCACAAATCGCGCAGGGCTTTTATCAAGCGTTCACGCAGGCTGGTGGAAAGGCGACGTTCATTCATGCAGCGCCGTATCGCCGCGATGGCCATGGACTGTTTTCGCTTGGCGGCATCTCCATCTGGACCGTGATGGTTGACGAATTCCTGAAAAGCCAGAATCTTGTTTTGCGAACAACTCTTCTCTCCCTGCCCGCGCCGCCCGATGTTTCTGCGCCCGCGCAGCTCAATGCCGGTGGCCGTGAAGAATTTCGCACCTTTCTGACTCTGCCGCCCTACAAGGCTTTTGCGGTCTCGGCCGAAGGCCATATTGGCTACGCCTACGGCCGTCGGTCCGAAAAAGACGCGGAAAAAATAGCCAAGGAACACTGCGAGGAGAATTCCTCCAGGAGCAACCCTTGCTCCCTTGTCTCGGTGGATGTTCCGTCCACCGGAAAACCTTCAGGAAGCAATTGAAATTGTCGACGTGCGGCGCGGATATATTGAGTCGTCCCACGAAACACGCTCATTCGAAGACCTTTTGTGATTTAATCCTCCCGAACGAAATCGAAAGGACCCAGAAATATCCAAATGAAAAACTCGCATTCGGTTTGCCCGCGAATCGCGGCGTGGTTTTTCTTGTGTACATCCTGCCTTCACGGCCAGAGCGGCCCGCCTGCGGACCTTGATGCGTATGTCGTCCGCGACATGAAGACGTTTGAGGTGTCGGGAATCGCGATAGCCATCGTGAAGGATGGCAAAGTCGTGCTCGCGAAAGGGTATGGCGTCCGAAAGCTGGGAGATCCCACGCCCGTCGACGAGAACACACTTTTTGGGATTGGCTCGAACACAAAAGCGTTTACGTCCGCGGCGCTGGCATCGCTGGTTGACGCGGGGAAAATTTCCTGGGACGACAAAGTGTATGAGCGTCTGAAGGGTTTCGAGATGTACGACCCTTACGTTTCGCATGAGTTGACTATCCGCGATTTGCTTACGCACCGTAGCGGAATGGGTCTTGGCGAAGGCGACCTGCTTTTCTGGCCGCATACGACCTTCACGCGCGAGGACATCATTTATCGACTGCGATTTATGAAGCCGGCCTCGAGCTTCCGTAGTCACTATGCTTACGACAATTTGATGTACATCGCGGCGGGACAGATTATTCCTGCCGTCACGGGAAAATCCTGGGAAGAGTACATTCGCGAGAAGATTCTTGAGCCGCTGGGGATGAAGACCACAAACTTGAGCACAACCGCGTTCAAGCCCGGAGATAACTATGCGTGGCCGCACTCAAAGGTGGACGGCAAGCTGCAGAGCATTCCGTTTCAGGATTTGGATAATGCCGGACCGGCGGGAGCGATCAACTCTTCCGTGGCGGAAATGTCCAAGTGGATCACGCTGCAGCTCAATCACGGAAAATTTCCGGGGCGCGAAGAGCGGCTCTTCAGCGAGGCACAATCCCGCGAGATGTGGACGGCCCAGACGCTTACACCAATTGGCACGGACGATTCGCCTCTGGCAGCACTGCGCCCGAAGTTTTCCGCTTACGCGCTTGGTTGGGGGATACGCGACTATCACGGACGCAAACTGGTGGGACACTCTGGCGGCGTTTCTGGATTTGTGACGCGCGTGATGCTGGTGCCGGAAGAGAATCTCGGAATAGTGATCCTGACCAATGCAGAACAAGGCGGGGCTTTCGAGTCGATCCTCTATCACATTTTGGACTCTTACTTTGGCTTACCGACGACGGAGTGGACTACGGCATTCAAGGACGCTGAAGATAAGGGCGAGAGATTGGCCAAGCGGATGATGGCTGGGAACGATCAAGGCCGAATGGCGAATTCCAAACCGTCATTGCCATTGGAAAAGTACGCAGGAATTTACAAGGATGCGTGGTACGGGCCGATTACGATTAGGCAGGAAAGCTCGGGGCTCGTCTTCAGCATGGATCACACCCCCAAAGCCGTCGCGGATTTGCAGCACTGGCAGTACGACACGTTCAAAGCACATTGGCGCGACCGAACCATCGAAGACGCGTTTGTGACATTCACGCTGAATCCTGACGGGAGCATCGACCACTTCACGATGGCGGCGGTTTCGCCGCTCGCGGACTTCAGCTTCGACTATCAAGACCTGTGGTTCACGCCGGATCGGGCGCCCGCTCACTAATCGAGCAAACGAATTGGTCTGGATGTGTGCCGGGGCGGACTGCGGCGCGCAAGCTTGTTGAGAATGAGCGCGTGCGGGTTCTCCAGCGATGAAGTGCTGTGGGTTTACAAATTGGATTAAGTGGTTTTTTTGTCACTGTTCGCTGAGGAATTCGACGTCCGGCGGGCCGGGAAGAAGGCCAGCCGCAGTGCCGCGCTCAATCAGAGTTTTCACCGCTTGCTTCCCACGTTCGCCGTAGCCGAGTGTCCAACGGTTAACGTACATACCCACAAACTTGTCGGCAATTTCGGTTTCCATGTCGCGGGCAAATTGCATGGCGTAGTTCAAGGCTTCTTCGCGGTGTTCGAGGCCATACTCGACGCTATCTTTAATGGTTTTAGCGATTTGCAAGCCGAGGGCAGGTCCCAGGGCTCGCCGAACGGCGTTTCCGCCCAGCGGTAGCGGAAGTCCGGTTTGTTCATGCCACCAGACGCCCAAGTCTATGACGCGGTGCATGCCGAGCTGGGGGAAGAGAAGCTGTCCTTCGTGAATCAAGAGCCCCGCTTCGACAACCTCGTTCTTGACGGCGTCCAGGATTTTGTCGAACGCCATTACAACCGGTTCAAAGTTTGGTTCAAATAGCTTCAAGGTGAGATAGGCAGTCGTCTTAAGGCCCGGGACGCCGATGCGCTTTCCGGCTAAATCCTCTTTTTTCATGGACTTGGAAGCAACCACGATAGGTCCGTAGTTTTCTCCAAAGCTGGCGCCACAGTCGAGCAGGACATACTTGTCCCGCAAGCTCGGGTACGCAGCGAAGCTTACTGCTGTGACGTCATAGGTTTCCGTAAGGGCTGCTTCGTTAAGGGTTTGAATGTCCGAAAGGACGTGGGTGTATTTGTAACCGGGCGTCAAAAGCTTATGGGTTGCCAGCGCATAAAACATGAAGGCATCGTCGGAATCGGGGGAATGCGCGAGTTTGATCTCGACGGTCTCTTTTTCAGTCTTCGAGGCTGTTTGTGTACCGGACATGGGCTTATCCAGTTCCTTCTGACGGCCTAGCTCCGAGGGAGCTGGTTATCAAATGGCCCGAGCCGTTCGTTCGGTTTCTCCGAAGAGACTCTTCCCCCTCGGGAAAGCTCTGGTGAGGAACGGTAAGGAGAGAACGTTTGCGACGCTGGGGCTTGCGTGGCGCGGTGGCCAAGCTTATTTCCGCACCGCAAAGCCTAGCACAACCGTGGTTCAGCAACAATCGTTACCGCCGAAGACTCCGAAGGCCCGAAGGAGGGCGCGTAGCAGCAAGCACGAATGCGACCAGTCGGAGTTGCAGATCACAACCCGGTCAGCGCGGCTTCTTACCTTGGTCCAGAGCGACTCGGGACTTTACCAGTCTTTTTATCAGCGCAGTCGGGAGTGGCTTGTCCGTGGGAAAGTGGATGGTCCCTTTAGATGTGGAGAAGCCTTTCAGCTCGTCTTTGAAGGCTTCGATTACCGCGGCGGTAGGGAACAAACTACAGTGGTTCGAAAACGCGGCGAACCATAGCAACACTCGTTTGTGCTTGAAAGCAGGAATCCGATAGCTGATAACCTCTATAGCCTCCGCGGGTACTACGGACCGAATCGCCGCGCGAAGTTTTTTGAAAGTGCTGCGGGCGGGTTCCGGGACGCTAGAAACATATTCCTCGACGTTTTTTGGAGCGTCTTTGCCTTTCGCCGCGGAACTGCGTTTGCCAGACTTCACTTTTTTCATGGGGCAATGCTACAGCTGCTGCCACTTCAAGTCCATTTCCCAGACCACCATGGAGGCGTTCGACTTGAGTGTGACGTGGCGGGCGAATGGAAAAGTTACTCGTGACGCAGGGCGACGACTGGATCGACTCTGGTGGCGCGGCGAGTGGGCAAGAAGGCAGCCAAGCCGGCGACTAGAATTAGGACGAAGGGCACGGCGATAAAGGTCGCCGGGTCATTGGGCGAAATCTCGTAGAGCTGGGTTTTGAGCAGGCGCGCCAGGGCGGATGCCACCACGATACCGATGAAAAGGCCCGCAACGGCGAGGGTCATGCCTTGCCTCAGAATCATGGCGCGAACGCGAGAGGCTGAGGCCCCTAGGGCCATACGAATGCCGATCTCGTGCGTGCTCAGAGAGACGGTGTAGGAGATCGTTGCATAAAGGCCGACGGCTGCGAGGGAAAGTGAAAGCGTTGCGAAAGCGGTAAACAGAACAGTGAGGAATCGGTCCTGCCACGAGACGCGGGCGATGATTTGCTCGAGGCTGAAGACGCGGCTCACGACGATATCCGGGTCGAACCCAACGACGCGAGATCTGAGTGCTTGCTGAAGCTGTAAGGGATCACCTGCGGTGCGAACAAGCAATGCATTGGGCGTGATTTCTGAGTTGTAGGGGAGATACACGCTGGCGCGGTCCTCGCCCTTGTAGGTTCCATGCTTGCTGTCGGCAACCACGCCGACGACGGCGTGCCACGGCTCATTGTTCTTCGGCGGGCCGAAGCGAATGCGTTTGCCAAGGGGACTCTCGCCAGGCCAATTCTTTTTGGCGAAGGATTCGCTGACGATAACGATGCGGGGCGCGTCGAAATCGTCCTCGGTGAAATCTCGTCCCTGAAGCAAGGGAATGGCGAGTGTTCGGAAATACCCAGGAGTGACCACAATGTGGTTGATGAAGGTCATATCCTTGAGGTCGAGGGGATGTCCTTCGACGGTAAAAATGCGTCCCCAACCATCGTTCAGCGGAATACCGGAACCAAACGAAGTGGAAACGACTCCCGGAAGGGAAGAGACTTCTTCCGTCAGACGGCGGAGCATCGCGCGGGCGGGAGCGCCGCCGGGATAGCGATTCTCGGGATAGTCAATGGTCATCGTCAAAGCATTTTCAGGGCGGTAACCGAGATCTTGCATGCGCAGCGCCAGCAAGCTGCGGATCATGAGGCCGGGCCCGGCGAGCAAAATCACCGAAAGCGCGACTTCACCCACAACCAAGCCGTGGCGCATGAGTTTGCTGCGCGCTCCAGATGTGCCTCCCCGGCCGCCTTCTTTGAGCGAATCCGTGAGGTCGTCATGGAGAGGGCCGAAGGCGGGAACAACGCCGAAACCGAGAGTCGTAAGCAACGAAACGGCAACTGCGAAACCAAGCACGCGGTGATCGGGGGAAAAATTCATCCACAGCGGAAGGTCGACGGGAATGAGCGAGAGCAGCGCCGGGATTCCCGCATAGGCGAGCAAAACGCCCAAGGCCCCGCCCGCCAGACCGAGGAGAAGACTTTCCGTGATGAGTTGGCGAAGCAGCCTGCGACGTGTGGCTCCAAGAGCGGTACGCACGGCAATTTCACGGACGCGGGCGGAAGCTTTGACCAGGAGAAGATTGCAGACATTGGCGCACGCAATCAGGAGGAGCAGACCTACAGCAACCAGGAGCGTGATCACCGCTTTGCGATATGAGCCGGCAACGAAATCGCGAATGGGAATCGCGCGGGCCACCCAATTGTTATTGACGGCCGGGTTTTCGCGATGAATCTGCTCGAGCATCGACTCGAGCTCCCCGGAGGCTTGTTCCACCGAAACGCCGGGCTTGAGGCGGGCCACGGCGCGCAGAAAATAATCCGTGCGCGGCGCTTTCAGAGGGTCCATCTGTAGTGGGAACCAGAGGTCGGCGCGGTCTGAAAAATGGAAACCCGCAGGCATAACGCCGACAACGGTCCAGCGTGAATCGTCGATTTGCAGAGTTCTGCCGAGGACGTGTGGATCGCGGCCATAGCGCCGCTGCCAGAGTTCCTCGCTAAGGACAACTACCTTTGGACCGCTCGGCACATCGTCTTCGCGGGAAAAAGTTCGGCCAAGTAAAGGCTCGACGCCGAGGACGCGGAATATTCCGTCGGTGACTCTCGCGGAAGAAATACGCTCCGCGGCTCCTTCTCCCCTGACAGCAGATTGGTCCGCAGCATAGACCCCAAGGTCATCGAGCAGGCGGGCGCGGGCGCGCATGTCGAAATAGTTGGGGAAGGAAATCTGCGTCGTCTCGTTCGGATCTGTTGGACTGGATTCCGTGACGGCAATGATGCGCTCCGGTTGAGGGTAGGGAAGTGGCCGCAAAAGGAGGCCATTGGCAAGACTGAACACGAGGGTTGTAGAGCCTATGCCCAGCGCCAGAATGAGGATCGCCGCAACTGTGACGGAGAGGTCCTTGCGGAGGATGCGGAACGCGTAGCGGAGATCGTGGATGATCATGTGGCAGTGCTCCATGGGTGCGTGATAAAAAATTCCGAGGATGGCGTGAAGCCAGACGAACAGTAAACCGGTCGTCGATCGTTCCTCGCGCCAGCGGTCCACGAAGGCGAGACAAAGTTCGCGCCGGTATTCGTCCCGAAACTCAGCCGGGTATAGCCACAGGAACGGCTGATAAAGTCGGAGAATCCCAGCTTGCGAGGTGTGGAGACGCGGCATCGCTCAGGCTCGTTTGCGCACTAAGCCCGAAGCGCGGGCGTCCGAGAGCAATTTCTCCAGATGGCGAGCCTCTTCCATGGCGGCGCGTTTTCCGGCTTTGGTGAGACGGTAATAGCGGCGGCGCTCGTCGTCGTGCTCGGGATCGGGACGCTCTTCCAATTCTTCGATCAAGCCTTGTTCCAGGAGGCGCTTGATTGCGCTGTACAACGTGCTGGGGCTGAGGCGAATCTCTCCGCCCGTCCTCTCGCTGACCTCTTGCATGATGGAATAGCCGTGGCGGTCGCTATCGGCGAGCGCCACGAGAATGTGGAAAGTGTCCCGGGAAAGAAGGAAGGGTCGCATTCGCAAACTATATCATGTTTCGCTATAGCTGACAAAGGAGTATTGATGACGTGCCCTCGGCTCGGCCAGCAGGGTATTCAGAGAGCTGCGGCAACTTCGAAGGTCCGTCAAGTACCGCTGATGCACCAAATGCGTTCTTCCGTGAAAAGGAAGCGCACAGCTCCATGCTAGGATAAATGGAGCCGTCATTTCGCATTGCTTGGGCCACTATTGAAAGAATTAGAAATCCGCCCCGGAAAGATAACGTTCGTGGAGCCCCCGAAGTTCACGCAAGCGGAGATGGCGGGATTAATTGCTGAAACTGTTGCATGGATGCAACAGCAGCGCGACAAATACCGTCCTGTTTGTAATGCGTTGTCCGAGGCCGTGAAAGTAAAGCTGAGGCCTTTTTTTCCTGGGGGAATCCTGGACAGCCTTCGATTAAAAGACTTGTCCAAGACAGGCGAGACGATTCCATATCCGCCATTTTATGAGCGTGTTCGCGCGGGCGGCGCGCGCGTTGTGCCGGATGCTGCGCACATGACGGCGATCCCGTTCATCGATGTCGCGCTCTTCAATCGGCAGCCGACGCTGCGAACGGTATTTCACACGCTCGTTCACGTCACGCAATTCTCTGTGGTCGGGTTACAAAAGGTGATGGAAGGATACTTTCGAGCCTTGAACGACTCTGGCCTGTGGATGGTCGTGCCTTACGAGGAGCAAGCCTACCAACTGGACGCTCGCTACACCAAAGAGCCTGCCGACGTATTTTCGGTGGAGACGGAAGTAAGAGAATGGTTGAGCAACGGAAAGTTTTAGAGCCGTAAGAAATAAATCCAAGCTCATTCTGTAGATGAACGTGGTCGGAGGTGTTAAAGCGCGGAGACCATGCGGGCGATGGCGTCGTCAAACGTGGATTTATTGTCTAGATAAGGCTGCCAGAAGCGCGTGAGAAGTTGAAAGTAGTCGTTCCACCCGCGCTGGTAGAGGCCTTCGCGAATGGCGTAAGGCGTGTAAGTTTCTCGGGGAGCGGGATGACTGCTGTTGAGGTTGGGACTCACGATGTCCTGTGGTTCCTTGCGGGCCGTTATTAATAGAGGTTGGATCACTTCGCCCGTCGTATAAAAGATAAGCGCGTGCCAGAGGTCCCGTGGGATGGCTTTATCGCGCTGGCGGCATTCGCGAACTATCGCCGATTCCACCGGCTCCGCGATTCCGTGCGAGGCTTCATGGAAGAGCACTTCAAACGCTGGGTCGTCCTGGTTGCGCGGATCGGTGCTGGAGATGGTGACGCGCAGCGGGTCGAGCGTCGTATACGCTCCTGACGAATTTGCGTAGGCGCACACGTCGACACGGATTTTCGCTTTTGGCCATTTGGTCTGATAGATGTCCGCTAGCCGCTCGGAAATTCCAACACCCTGTTCTTCGATGAGAGGCGCGACGCGCGCGACCCAACGGCGGTTGGCGCGGTCTTGGTCGGCCCACAGATGAGCACGATAGACAGCCGCCGCGGTCTCCAGCACCTGGGTCAGCTTGGGAGGCAGGCCGGCGTCGCATGTTTTCTTTCGCGCGCCAGAGAGTTCGTCGCAATCCTCGAAGTCTCCAAGCTGATTTTTTAGCAGGACCAGGTCGTTATTGAAGAGCAAGTCTTTGTTCGCGTAGTTTGCCGCATAATAGTCGACAGAACTATCCCAAGCGAGACGCTCCGCGGGGCTGAGTGCCGTGCCAGCATCTTTCATGGTCCTTAATTTTATTTGCGGTGCGGAATTGCCCTTTAGAGCGGCAGCAGGCGGAGTTTCGCGCAGCTTGGCCTCGTAGTAGAGCGTGTGGTGCAGGTTGATCCAGAATCCGCTGTGAAATTCGAAGACGGGGAGAGGTCCGTAAGCGGAGCTGGATTGTTGGGCCATCGTGGCCAGCGGAGTCAGAAGAGCGAGGGTTAGAAGCAGGCAGAGATACCGAGTGGATGCTGGGCGCATGTGGAATCGCACGATAGTAGCGCCAACTCCTTCGCCACACAAACTCGGGATTCTTTCTTTCCCCTATTTTGCAATACCCGATGTAATATGCCCGCTCATTTTGCTGACGATTGCTGACTGGAGAGTGGGATGACGAAATTCTGTGTAGTGAGTTGTATCGCGGCGGTTTTGTTGGCGCCATGCGGACTGTTCGCGCGGCAGTCGCCGCAACTCCCAGCCTTGAAACAGGAGGCTGCGGCGGAAGTCGATAAACTCCAAACACTAACGCAGCAGATGGTAGACGAAATTTTCAGCTTCAGCGAATTGGGTTTCCAGGAGTATGAGACATCGCGCTACGTCACGGGAATCCTGGAGAAAAATGGGTTTCACGTCGAGTACGGTGCGGCGGGCGTTCCCACCGCGTGGGTGGCCACTTATGGTAGCGGCAAACCGGTCATCGCGTTTATTACGGACATCGACTGCATCCCTCGCGCTTCGCAGAAGCCCGGAGTGGCTTATCACGATCCGATCGTGGAAGGCGCGCCGGGCCACGGAGAAGGACATAATTCCGGGATGGCCGTCAACGTTACCGCGGCGCTGGTCCTGAAAAAACTCATGGACGAGTACCACCTCGCCGGGACGATCAAGCTTGTTCCCGGCGTCGCGGAAGAATTGCTTGGCACGAAAGCGTTTTATGTTCGCGCAGGATTGTTCAAGGACGTCGACATCGTTTTGGGCGCGCATGTGGAGTCGGAATTTTCCACCTCGTACGGCACGGGGAACGGCGAGTGGAGCGGACTCGTCTCCGTGCAATATTTTTTCCATGGCAAGGCAGCGCACGCTGCCGCGGCGCCGTGGGAAGGCCGCAGCGCATTGGACGCTGTGGAGCTCATGGACACTGGGTGGGATTTTCGCCGGGAGCACCTGCGCCCGGCACAGCGCTCGCACCGCGTTATTATCAACGGGGGTGATCAGCCCAATGTCGTTCCATCGGAAGCGGCCGTTTGGTACTACTTCCGGGAGTTGGACTATCCGCACATCAAGGATCTCTACGATTTAGGAAATACGATTGCGGATTCCGCGACGAAAATGACCGGGACTACCGTCGATCACAAGTTGGTAGGATCCGCGTGGCCGCCGTATTTGAACAAGGTCATCGCAGAGACCCAGCAGAAAAATATCGAAGCCGTCGGGATGCCGAAATGGAGCGACGCGGATCAAACATTGGCGAAGGCTCTTCAAAAGGACATCGGCGCGAAAGTGGAAGGCCTCAAGGAAAAAGTCGAGCCGCTCTCGGAGCCAGTGAAAAAACCTACCGGTGGAGGATCCGACGACATCGGCGATATCTCCTGGAACGTGCCGATGGTGTACCTGATGTATCCGGCAAACATTCCGAATCTGCCTGGGCATAGCTGGGCGAACGGTGTGGCCATGGCCACGCCTATCGCTCACAAAGGCTCGACCGCGGGCGCCAAGGTGCAAGCCTTGACCGCTCTTGACTTTTTTCTTCAGCCGCAACTTGTGCAGGAAGCATGGGATTATTTTCGGAATGTCCAGACGAAAGACATTCATTACGAGACATTTCTCAGTCCCGATGACAAACCAGCCATCGAGATGAATAGAGAAAAAATGGAGAAGTTCGCGCCGCAATTGAAGAAATATTATTACGATCCCGCGCGCTATAAGACTTATCTCGAACAACTGGGAATTCAGTATCCAACGGTGAAGACTAACCCGTAGTGATTTATGTGTTGAGGCAATTGGTATCAGTGCTCGGGCAATCTTGGATCAGACGAGGACCCTACTGCGCCTTGGTGATCCGCGGCGCGCAGCGTCCCGGCTGCATCGCGGAAAAAGGAGCGGCGTCCCGTGCGGCCATAGGTCAACGGCGTCGCGGCGAGCTCAAACTTCCCCGGCGCGCCCAGACCGCTGGCGCCCACAATGACGTAGCGGAACGAATATCCATTTCTCATACCCGCCGCTAGATCAGATTCCACGAGTCCAGCGGCTTCCGCGTTAGCGGGACCATGCAGCGGAGGCCCGAGACTTGAGAGAGAGTTAGGCAGCCGGGCGTACTTTAGGCGGAAGGCTTCGACGGCTTCAGCGATATCCTTGAGAGATTCGATGGCGGTTTGCTCATTTTTGTCCGCTTCCGCGGAGTCCCATTCCAATTCCAAAGAAGGCAAGTCGAGAAGAACCACGCCGAGCGAGAGGATCTTCCACTCGCCGTTCTCGCGCACCAAGCCCATTGTGACCTGGATGGCGCTGGCGTCCGTAGTATCCGTCGCGTCGCGCAAGTTCACCGGCATAAATGCCACATTGTCGCGAGTGTCGGCGCCGCCGATTTGGATCTCGGCTGCGCCAGCGGGAGTGTCGCAGCGAACGATGGGGCGGCCGGAGGGATTGCTGGTCGCGGAGGGTTTGCCCGCCTCGTTGAGCAGCACGAATCGTTTCATAAACGCTACGCGTGCTGCCGGCGCCATGCGGGAAAACGATTCTTTGTTGCGCGCGGTGAGGTAACGCTCAAAGTCGTTCTGGCTCTGCGAACAGGCCGCCATCAAGAGATCGCGAAGCGCGGCGGATGGCCCGTTTGCCGAGGCAGCTTGTGTAACGAAACTTGAGCTGGACTCTTGTGCGGAGGCGCTATTCGTTAGGAACAGAAACAGTGCAGTCGCAGCCACCGCCATCGCAATTAGAATATTTTTCCTAGATTTCACATCAGTCCTTTGCAGAGCTCAGGATGGCGGCCAGATTTTGCGTAAATGCGGACCGAGGCATCACTTCGTTGCATCCTGCCGCTTGCGCTTGTGTTGCAAGGTCGCGTTGCACGTGAGAGAGAAACCCAATGACTCGCAAATCTTTTTGCGCCGCGCGCACGCGCTCGATGGCCGCAAGCGGCTGGCTTCGGGAGTTCAAATCCACGATGACCAGCTTTGGCGCTGGTTCCAGCAAGCCGAGCAGCGCGTCACCGTTCTTGGCCACTTTCAGCTCCAGGCCCAGATGCTTCGCCGTCTCCGCGACTTTCATTTGAAAAAATAGATCGTCCATCAGTGCCACGATTCTTCCCATGCAAGCGACTCCTCCGCGCCTGTTACTCATTATGCGCCACTTCAACTTTTCGCGGCCTTTTCGAGTAAGATGCATGCATCGCTTGGGAGGTCCCCCCATGCAGCAAGGTGTAGCCCGAACCACCGAGCCGGCGGTCACCGGATCCATCCAGCCTGCTCTGTTGCTCCTTGAAAAGACGCCGTTTCTGCTCGAAACGATGCTTCGCGATTTGCCCGAAGATCTCCTTCGCTGGAAACCGGCGCCGGAGCGCTGGTCGATTGCCGAAGTAATCGGGCATCTTGCGGATATTGAACTGATCTATGCCGACCGGACACGCCGCATCGTTACGGAAGACACGCCAACTCTGCAGAAGTACGATCCCACGCAGACCGTTGTGATCGGCGATTACGTTCGCGGCTCAGCTACCGAAAACCTCGCATTTTTCACGAGGACGCGACGCTCAACCGTAATTCTCTTGAGAAGTATCCCTGCCGATTCCGCCGAACGCGAAGCGACGCACTCCGAACTCGGCACCATCACGCTCTATCAAATGCTCAGCGAGTGGGCTTCGCACGACCTTGGGCATCTACGGCAGATCGCGGAGCTTTACCGCGCGCGAGCGTTTCACCCCTATGCCGGTCCGTTCCAAAAATATTCCAATCCGAAACCGTGAAAGCCCATCCGGAAGATGCGCGCTTGGCCGCGGCGGGCCCGCGTGAAGTGACCCTCTACACGCGGCCGGGCTGCCATCTTTGCGAAGAAGCTAAGAAGGCCATCACGCCCCTGTTGCGCGAATTCGGCGCCGTGCTGCGTGAGGTGAATATTGATAAAGAGTCGGTTCTCGAAGAACGTTACGGGCTGGATATTCCAGTGATCTTCATCGGCGGGCGCAAAGCCGCCAAGCATCGCGTGGACATCGAACAATTCCACCGTCGGCTCCAGGAGAACAAAGCGAAGTAAGCACAATTAGAGCAAAAAGCCGCCCGCTTAATGCTCTCCGCCTGGCTCATGAGCGCCAACCGTTTGGTCTGGCACGTCGCCTGCCCGGCCTTTGACCCGGTCGTAAACGCTAATCTGGCTCACCGAGCCGAGCGCTTCGTTGTAGAAAGTCGGCACACCCAGCGCGGTCCGCAGTTCTTCGTTGAACTTTCGCAAATTCTCGAGATGCGATGCCAGCGCAGGCAGCTTTAATCCATCATCGGTCAGTAAAAATTTCTGGTAGCCTGCGTCCCAAAGCCGGGTGAACCGGCCTTTTAGCATGATCGTCGGCAGCACCGTCATCTGGTAGAGGTCGTCCGTGCCCTTGCGGAACTCCGCGCCGCAGCCGTATTTTTCCACACGCACGACGCCCCGAGTGCTGCCGACGGCAAACCCAAGCGCCGCCAGGCCTTCGATTTGCTTTCCCGTGAACCGCTGTTCGACATTCCACATAGGGCTCATAGCCTAGTAAATGCCGGCAGTTCTGTAAAGCGGACTACCTTTAGTCACCTTTAGTCATTGTTGAGAAGCGGTTTCCCAGTGATGGTCCTAATGTAACGAGAGAGAGTCCTCAGGTTTTGGCTGGAGACCAGGAGCGTTCCCAAGTGCGCCACAACGAGACGTCGCCGAGGCCTAGCTTGTTCCACCACAAATCCAGCATCTCTTGATCGAGGCGCAGAATGCCGTCGCGCGTGACTCCCGACGGAGGTGGAAGAAGTGTCGCCAGCCTGTCGTACACCAGACCGCGCTCCGATTCTTCAACGCGAGAGAGTAGATGCCACACGGTGAGCGCGTCGCGCTGGCGAGCCTCTGCAAGTATTTTGCTCAGCTCGGCGCTCCGCACTTCCTGCGTACTCGATGAAAAGTCAAACTTGGACAATGCCTCGCGAAACGACGCGGAAGCATCGTCAAAATACGGAGTGCCTGGCCCCACTCTCGGCCTCGTTGCACAAATCGCGCCCGCGGGGATGAACGCTTCTCGTCCATCCAGCTTAAAACCAACCCAGCCAAGTTTCGTTCGGAGAAGTCCTGCGCCCGAATCGTCCACTTGCAACGTGTAAGAACAGCCCAGGTCCACGGCGATGGCGGAAGGCGTGTCCACCGTAAACTCGCCCGGCAAAGCCCAGATGTAAGCGTGAATCGTTCCGCGATCGAGCGCCAGTCGATTGTGTCCGTTGCCCCCGGCGACTGAACGCAAACGTGTGTTTGGCTCGACGTTCACCGTTCCAATATCGGCCATGGAAATGTTGGCCTTGGAATGGCTGTCAGTGACAAGTGTTTGGCCGGCACTAAGCTTGGAGGTACCTACAATTCTTTCGAAGGCATCCGATTCCACATGTGGACTGCCTGCGACACTCACGACGTCCCACCCTGGTACGGAAACTGCATTCGGTTTCTGACTCCATTGCAGAATCCCGAACGCGGCGATAAAGAGAATCGTTGCTGTGGCGGCTACGAGTCCGAACGACCAGTGCGAGGGCATAAACAGCTGCCAAAATCGGAGTCGCGGCGCTGCCGCGATCGCAGGAAATTCCTGCGCCTGACTTTGATGGCGGAATTTGGCGAGCGTGCTCTCCAGTTTTTGAATTTCGGGATCGGGTTCGCCGGAACCATCCCAGAGGTAATCGTCATTCATGGCTCATTCCTTCTGCGCAACGCATTTTTTCCCTGTGCCGCTGAATTTTTGCTGCCGCCGGAATTAGGCTGCATCGCACTGCCCAGCGATGCCTGGCCCAATTTTTCACGAAGTTGCTGCATGCCTCGATACAGATTGACTCGAACCGAGCCGGGGGTCAGGCCGGTGCGCGCCGCGATCTCCGGCCCCGTCATGCCCTCCACCAAACGGAGGATCAGTGTTTCGCGATAGGCATCTGGCAGGCTTCGAACGAACGTCAGGATCACAGCAGCTTCTGCATTCGAAGAGGTGTTCGCTGCGGGCAATTCCGCTTCGTCCTCCGGCAAGCTTTCCGTTACTGCGGCAACCGTCCGGGTTTGCCGGTAGTAGTCGTTGGCACGGTTGCGAGTGATGGCTGCCAGCCACGGTCCGAACCGCGCGACGTCGCGCAAGTCGCACAGCCGAGGCAATGCGCGCAGAAAAACGTCCTGAACGAGATCGTCCACGTCGCTGGCGGGTACTCTCGCCAGGAGGATCCCGTGAACCATGCGCGCGTACCGCGCGTACAAGCCGCCAAATGCGGCACGGTCGCCTTCGCGGGCGGCCAGCACCAACGAAGAATCGACCGTGGCTTCGAAGGCAGGCGCGGTGGTCACCGCTCGACAGTCACCGATTGTGAGGCGCGAGTCAACTGTGGTTCCAGGGTTGGATATGCCGACTCCCGATATCATCCTGGTGTGCAAGACGCGATAGTCTGTGTCATTGTTAACAATGGACCACCGCAATTTTGGGCTTTTGCCTGCCCGCTATGCGCACAATGTATTCTCTAGTCTTCGTAGGGTGATTCCCTCTAAGTACCGCTAATATCAGGCTATACCATCAAACTAGCGTGCCGCATCTAATTCGGAGTAAACTGGTCGCATATCTCGGGGTCGCATATCTCGGAGATTACTAGGCAATTCAAGAGTATGGCCACGATCAAGCCCATCACCCCTCCAATTGACGAGTCCTCCGTCCCTTTGGAGAAGCGTCAAGACCGGGCAGGGCAATTCGTGCTTGAGCTAATCGGCAATACGCCCCTCCTTCGACTCGCGCGAGTTGGCAGCGAATTTCCCAACGTCGAGTTCTATGCCAAGGCGGAATGGTGCAATCCCGGAGGGTCCGTCAAGGATCGGCCAGCTTTAAGCATGATTCAAGCCGGCCTGGCCAGCGGCGCTCTTCGACCCGGCAAGACCATCATCGATGCCACCAGCGGCAATACGGGAATTGCGTACGCCATGATCGGGGCAGCGCTCGGCTATCCTGTGAAACTTTGCCTGCCGGATAGCGCCTCTCGCGAGCGAAAGCGCATCCTTGGTGCTCTGGGGGCCGAACTCGTCATTACCTCCGGCGATGAGGGCACCGACGGCGCAATTCGTCGCGTCCATGAGGTCGTCGCGTCCGACCCGGAAAGATATTTCTATCCGGATCAGTACAGCAATCCGGCAAATTGGCAGACGCACTATCGCACCACCGCCAAAGAAATCTGGGAGCAAACCAGCGGGAGCATCACGCATTTCGTCGCGGCTCTAGGCACGAGTGGAACATTTGTCGGCGCATCGCGCCGGTTGAAGGAGCTCAATCCGTCGATTCGGTGTATAAGCCTTCAGCCTGACGCGGCGTTTCATGGCCTTGAAGGCTGGAAACACATGCAGACCGCGCTGCGCCCTGCAATTTATGACGACTCCCTTGCGGACGAGAATCTTGAGGTCGCCACTGAAGAGGCCTATCGCCTGGTGAAGCGCATCGCGCGCGAAGAGGGCCAGCTGGTCAGTCCCAGTGCAGCCGCCTCGCTGCTCGGCTGCTTCCATGTCGCGAAAGGCATCCCGCCCAGCGAGCGCGCCGTAATTGTCACCGTTTTTGCCGATTCCGCGTCAAAGTACCTGACCGAACGGTTTTGGGACGAAGAGTGATTTCACTATGAGCGAACCACTCGAACTCTGGATCACCGCTGAGCTTTCCGAGAAGATTCGCGAGCACGGCGTCGAGACGTATCCCTACGAGTGCTGTGGAGCGCTGCTCGGAACGGATCACGATTTCCTCGCATACGACCCCAATCAGGAGTCTCGAAAGATTTCCCGCGGGGCGCTTTCGCTTTTCCCACTCGTAAATCGCCGCGATGATTCGCCGCGGAATCGATTTTCGGTGACGGCGGACGATGTGCGCGAAGCCGAAAAGGCCGCGACCTCTCAAGGGCTGGAAGTCATCGGGTGGTATCATTCGCATCCCGACCATCCGGCGCGGCCCAGCGACTACGATCGTGATCACGCCTGGCCGTGGTACAGCTACATCATTGTCAGCGTGCATACTGGCATGCCGCGGGACATGACTTCCTGGCGGTTGAAAGACGACCGGTCCGGATTTTTGCCAGAGAAGATTTCGCTGATGAAAGGAAGCGCCGCAGACTAGCGCGCGTCCAAGAGAATGGGAGAACGAGCGATGTCCGTCAAAGTGATGATTCCGACGCCGCTGCGAGTCTACGCAGGCAAACGCGATTCCGCCGAGTTCAGCGCCGCGACCGTCGGCGAAGCGCTCAGCGGACTCACCAACCAATTCGCGGAGCTGCGCAAGCATCTCTACACGGAAGACGGCAAGCTGCGCGCTTTCGTGAACGTTTATCTCAACGACGAAGATATCCGCTATCTGGCGAAGGAAAGCACGCCCACGAAAGACGGGGACACCATCAGCATCATCCCGTCCATCGCCGGCGGTTCTTCTGAAACCGCTGATTGACTTTTAATTGACAGGGAGCTTTTGCAATGGCCACGACCACACAACCGCAAGCCGGAACGAAGCCGGCTACGAGCCTTACCAACGAAGAAATTCTTCGCTATAGCCGCCACCTGATCATGCCCGAAGTGGGTATGGAGGGTCAGCTCAAACTTAAAAATGCGAAAGTCCTGCTGATAGGCACCGGAGGACTCGGCGCACCGCTGGGCCTTTATCTCGCTGCCGCTGGCGTCGGGCGTTTGGGGCTCGTCGATTTCGATGTCGTGGACTTCACGAATCTTCAGCGGCAAGTCACTTTTGGCACAAGCGATGTCGGCAAACCCAAAAGCGAAGCGGCCCGCGAGCGCCTGTCCAACCTCAACCCCAATATTCAAATCGAAGCTCTCGAAACAAAACTCACCGGCGAAAACGCGCTCAACCTTTTCAAGGATTTCGACATCATCGTTGATGGCACCGACAATTTCCCCACGCGCTATCTGGTTAACGACGCCTGCATCCTTCTCGGCAAGCCAAACGTTTACGGCTCCATCTTCCGCTTTGAGGGGCAAGCCACGGTGTTCGGCATGCCGGAAGGACCCTGCTACCGCTGCTTATATCCAGAGCCGCCTCCGCCGGGGCTCGTGCCGTCTTGCGCCGAAGGCGGCGTGCTGGGAGTGCTTCCCGGTATCGTTGGCTCCATCCAGGCAATGGAAACAATTAAATTGATTTTGGGCGCCGGCGAGAATCTTGTCGGCCGCTTGCTGCTCTTCGATGCGTTAGCAATGAAATTCCGCGAACTGAAGCTGCGCAAAAATCCGAATTGTCCGATGTGCGGCGAGCATCGCACCATCAACAAACTCATCGACTACTACGAATTCTGCGGCGTGCGTGGCGAAGAAGCCCCCGGCCCCGATGTGCAAGTCCCGGAAATATCCCCGCGCGAATTGAAATCACGCCTCGATCGAGGAGATGATCTCTTCATCCTGGACGTGCGTGAGCCGCACGAATTTCAAATTTGCAATCTGAAGGGCCACTTGATCCCGCTCGGCGAATTGCCGCGGCGCGTTCGCGAGCTGGACTCTTCGCGTGAAATCGTCGCCCATTGCCGCAGCGGAAAACGCTCCGCAGAAGCCGTCGATTTCTTGCGCAAAGCCGGCTTTCGCAAAATCCTCAATCTCAAGGGCGGCATCCTCGCCTGGTCGGATGAAGTCGATCCGTCCGTGCCCAAATACTGAGCCAAAAATGTCCCACCCGCACCAAGTTGCCGTGTCTGTCCGCAACAACCGTTGTGCGTGTTGTTGTCAGATGAAGGCGGGACCGGGCACGGGATAGTCACAACTCCATCCCGTTCTTTTCACCGCCAAATCCCAGCGTTTGGCGGTTTTTGTTTTTTTGGGTGGTGTGTTAGTTCGAATCAAAAAGGAGAAACCGATGGGAATCTACGAAGATAATTTGGAAGCGAATCGGAAATTTGTTGAGCAATTCAATCTGGGGCATCTGCCGATGCCTCTGGCCAAGAAACTTGCTGTCGTCGCATGCATGGATGCCCGGTTGAACGTCGAGAAGATCCTCGGCCTAAACACCGGCGAGGCGCACATTATCTGTAACGCGGGGGATTTGTGACGGACGATGCATTGCGTTCACTCATCATCTCGTCACTCGAACTTACTACGTAATTCAACACACGGATTGCGGCATGCTCACGTTCTCCGACGAACAGCTTCGTGAAAAGTTGAAGTCAGAACCGGACACGACGCCTCTCACCTTCACTTTCACTCGTTTTCCGACGTGGAGCAAAGTGTGCGAAACCAGTCGGAAAAACTTCAAATTCATCCATTTCTTATTCCCGGAGCCGACATCCACGGTTCTGTCTACGACGTTCAGTCCGGGAAGCTGCAGGAAGTGAAGGGGCAAGAGGCGCGAGCAGCGTCCTTGAGTTCCCATTGAAGTCTGCGTAGTCTAGTGAGCGGGTTAGACCGTAAGCGTCGAACCCGCTCTTACCCTTTTCGGAGGCCCGAATGGCTGCTAGCAAGATCACTATCAACAGTAACGGATCGATTCGAGTGGAAGGCGATTTCGAAATTGTCGATCCCGAAGGCCGCGCTTTCGGCCTTGCTGGACGCACTGCCATTGGCCTCTGTCGCTGCGGCCACTCTGCCAACAAGCCGTTCTGCGATGGCTCGCACAAGACCTCCGGCTTTACCGATCCTGTGGTTGCTCGTGAACTCCCCCCTCCCAAACCCAAGTTGTAGCCATCAAAAGGAGATAGCAATGAGACTCTTTGACCGGTGAGACTGTCTCACACTGAGACGTCCCAAGTATTCACGCTGATACTGTCCCAATTGTCTGTAACTCTAACGGAGCAAAGATGATAGTTTTCTTAGGCTCCTTTTTCTCAATCGATCCTAGTGTCTCGCCGGTACACCTCTCGCCAACCCTCCACGCAATGCTCCTGTAACTAATGGAAATTCAGATACTTACGGACTGATATTTTCCCTTCAGAAAGGGCACAAACTTGCATCCTCATGGTGTTGTAGTTGTTTCTTCGGTATTTGGGGGGTTTCGTGGGTGATTGGGGCCAAATCGTCGGGTTTCTTCGGAAGGAGCGTTCTCGCGTCCTAATCGCTTCCGCCGTAGGCCTGGCGTTTCTGTTTTTTGGCGCCATCTTTTACTTGCGGCAAGCCACTATTTCCGGTTCCCCTGAGACTTACCTGTATCTGGAAGTCGCGGGCACGCTTGTCAGCTTCTGTTATGCAGCAAACGCGCTGGTCAGGTTCCGCGGCACGCATGACCGCACCGCGCTCATTCTGGCATTTGGCTTTGTCCTCTCGGGAATCATTGAGACAGTCGGCTATTTCGGCCTGAACGATGTTCTCCAGGCCGGCCCGGCTGCTCTGACGAGAATCCCCATGGGTTGGATGGTCGGCCGCACGATTCTCGCCGTTTTCTTGCTCTCCGCCATCGCCGTTGAACGTTACATTCCGAATGCCCGGCAACCCAGCAAAGAAACTGCAGGTGCGTTGCTGGTGGTCGCCATTGCTACCTACCTTACAAGCGCAGCATTTCTCGCGGCGCCTTCGGCGCCGCTGGCTCATGTAGCCAGCTTTATCTCTCGCCCATGGGATTTGCTCCCCGGGGCTCTGTTCCTGTTTGCCGCCATTTGTTTCGGACAGCGTCTTCAGAACAGCAAGAACAATAAGACCGCGGCTAGCCTCTACGACTATTCGCTCTTTGCCGTGGCGTTGCTCAACGTCGTTTGCCACGTCTCCGCAGCCTTTTCCCGCCATCTCTTCGATGGCCCGTTTTTCCTTGCGGAGCTGAGCAAGACCGCCAGTTACGTCGTCATGCTTTCCGGCGCGCTCCTGGATCAAGCGCGCCTCTTTGATCAGGTGCGTTCGATGGCCGTCAGCGATTCGCTCACTGGCCTCGCTAACTATCGCCGGCTTATCAGCGTGCTGGAAGCGGAACTAGACCGCTCGCGCCGCACGCAACGTCCCTTCAGCGTGGTCCTTCTCGATATGGATGGCCTCAAAACCATCAACGATCATTACGGCCATCTCACCGGTAGCCGCGCCATCGTTCGTCTTTCAAAGATTTTGCGCAGCCATTCTCGCGCCATCGATACCGCGGCGCGCTATGGCGGCGACGAATTTGCCCTCGTGCTTCCTGAAGCCGGTCCGGACATCGCCGGCCGTGTCGTTTCCCGCATTCGCGAGCGCCTTTCTGCCGAAGCTGAGCCGCCTGCGCTTTCCGTCAGCGCCGGGGTTGCCGCGTTTCCAGAAGACGGCGATACGCCGGAAAAGCTTCTGGGCGCTGCCGACCGCGCGCTCTACGGCATGAAGCACCGCGGCAGCAGCAATGTAAAAAATCTCACGCGGATTGCCGCGTGCCTATGAGGATAAATGCCAGTCAAATCCAACAGGCACGCTTTTCCCTTCAACCGCGTCGAACGCCGGATCCCCATGGAGATCCCCGTCCTTCTGGACGGCCATCGCCGGATGCCCGGCACGGAATCGACTTTTACGGAAAATGTGAGTGCGCGTGGCGCGCGGGTCGTGAGCACCCGCCGCTGGGAACACGGCGAACGGCTGACGTTCGTATCGCGCACCGGAGAGTTTCGCTCCTCGGCCCGGGTAGCATACTGCGAACCATTGCAAGGCGACGGCTTTGCGATTGGCGTGGAGTTTCTCGAGCCAAAAGGGCGATGGGTTGTTTAATCCCCAAGATAGCTTGACGTAAATCGGCAGGCGGATAGGAGGGAATACCTGGAACAAGAGAAGTCAGAAAACTTGCGCAAAATTAAAGTCATTTGAAGCGCCGTGCGGATCGAGAAGGAGCCGCCCGGCGCTTCATCTTTTTCGGCGCGATTGGGCGTAGCGGCCATCAAATCACCGGCTGGCGCGCCTTACGGCGTATGCAGGCTAAACTCTGCCCTTGCTACGTAAGACTTCCTCATAAACGCGAATCATTCCATCCACCATTTGTTCCGCGGAGAAGTTTTGTTTCACACGCATACGGCCCTCCTTTCCGATGCTCGCCGCTAAATCCCGGTTTTGAAGAAGTCCCCTTGCAGCGGCGCAAATTTCCGACACGTCCGGGCCTGAAACTAACAGTCCGCTCTTCTCATGTTTGATGATTTCGTCGAGCGCACCGCGGCTGAAAGCTATCGACGGAATTTCGTAGGCCATCGCCGCCAGCAGCGAATTGTTCAGCGCTTCGAAAAAGGACGGCAGCAGGAAAACGTCCAGAGCAGCGTACACACTTTCTACATTCTTCACGAAACCCGGAAGCAAAACCGCTTCGCCAAGTCCGAGTTCCTGCACCAGCGATTCTAGTTTCGGGCGGCACGGGCCGTCGCCTGCCAGCAGGAGCTTAGCACCGGGAAATTCCTTGCGGAGTTCGGCGAGCGAGCGGATCAACCACTCCTGCCCCTTGTCCGGCAGTAATACGCCGACGCAACCGAGTAATGGCGCATCGCCGGAAATTCCCCAGCGCGAGCGCGCAGCACGTCGCTGCGCATCCGTGAAGAGCGGCGGAATCTCCGCGCCTTCATAAACTACAGTCAATTTCTCTCGCGGTGCGCCCGAGTTCGCCGCTTGTTCTGCCACCCATTTTGAGTTTGCGATGATGCGCGCCGCGGCTTCATAGCGGGCACGCGACGCCCGGCTCTTCCCGATGGGGTATCCCACGCGGCGCGAAATCAAAAAAGGAATGCACTTGTGTGCACCAGCCAGCCACACCGCCGAAACGGCGTGCGCCTCATTGGCATGCACAAGCGCAAATCCGCCGCCACGGGCCAATTCGCGAACCTTCCGCGCCGCAGGCAAACGAAATAATCCACGGGACACAAAATGAACGCGAACACTGTTCTCCTGCGCCCGCTTTCCGAGCGCAGAGTCCCGCGCGGCAACGAGTTCCGCTTCATGCCCACGTGCGCGCAGTCCCTTCAAAATGAGGAGAGCTTGATTTTGTCCGCCGCGCCAGGCTGTCTCAAGATCCACCAGCAACGCCTTCACGGCTTCACTCCGCTTACACGTCGCTGCTCATGTTCGATCAATTTGCCCAGCTTTGCGTATTTCAATCGCACCGATCTCGCCGCCATCTGCGCAATCAGCGCACCTCGGTATCCATCCAGAAATCCGCCCCGCAAAAAATAGTTTTGAAACCAACTCCACGGCGTGGCCAGCCACATCGCGCCCTGCCAGTCTCTTTTGCCCGCCTCGAACATTTGTCTTGCCGCGAGCGCGGTGTATCGCTCCACATTCGCCTCGTGCTCCGCAAACGACCGCACCGTGTAATGGAGCAAATCGCCGGCAAGTCGTCCCGGCTTGCCCTCAAACCGCAGCGCTTCGTGGATGATTCCCGAAAACTGCGCCTTATCTCGCCGGTAGAGCCGCCGCTGAAAATCCGGGTACCAGCCTGAGTGCTTAACCCAGGCTCCCAAATACCAAGTCTTTCGCGCCATTTCGTACACGCTGAATTTGGCTTCGTGCTTTTTCCAATCCAGCAGAGAAGTTTGCAACGCGCTGCTCAATTCCTCATCCGCATCCATCGACAAAACCCATTCATTCTGCGCGCGCGCCGCCGCGAAATTCTTCTGTTCCGAATAATTTGTCCAAGCGCGTTCCAAAAAAGTCGCCCCATGTTCGCGGGCTATCTCCGGAGTCCTATCCGTACTTCCGGAATCCACCACCACAATTTCGTCCGCGATTCCCTTTAGTGACACCAAGGCGCGCGGCAAATTATGTTCTTCGTTGAGTGTGATCAGGCAGGCGGAGAGGCGATTCATCGGGTGCGTCGGAAGCACAACGCTATCGCCCGTATCTTACACTTACGAAGCGCCGAGTTCAGATTGTAATTTGCGGAAGAATAGGGCAGGGAAGCAATGTCACTTCTTCTGGAAGTTGACACGAATCCGGCTCTCGCCAATCCGAAACTCCGAGCCGTCTTGCAACATGGCTGCTCGCACGCGCTCTTCGTCGTAAAACGTGCCGTTGGTGGAATCAAGATCCTTCAGGTTGATGACTTTGTCCCGCACTTCCAGCAAGCAATGGTGCCGCGAAATCTCCGGGTCACTCAACGGGATGTCAGCGCCCTTCCGTCCGATCACGACGCGCGATTTCGCCAATCTAAAAAACTGGCCGTTCGCGGGCCCCGACGTGACCGCAAGGACAAATACACCATCCACTGGCAGCTTCATTCCATCGTCTTCGGGTGGAAGATGCAAATCTGAACTGGAAGCGTCGGCGCGGGCAAACGTCGGAAGCGGGCTAATCACCACGGTTTGGTCCGGGCGCCACTTCATCTCCACAACCGTGGGTTTCCCGCATTTTGAGCACTTGAACTGTACCTTTGGATGGATCGTGGAGTCGGCATCCTTGAGCTTGTGCTCGGTCCCGCAATGAACACACTTGGCTTGCATCACTCTAATTTAACACTCGAGCCGTGGCGGAGTTGCGCTCTCTTCCTTCGCATGTTGCAAAGGTAATTTTGCGGCCCGGGCGAACATCCCCCGCAACGCGCGGAAACCTCTGACCCGCGTCTTGTGCTACGATTAAAGATTCCAATCCAAGCAGGAGAGCGTTTGTGCCGGAACATATTTCGCGTAAGGAATTGAAGCAGGACAAGATACACGATGCCATTGAGCACGGCGCCGAAGCCGTTTTTTCGCACACCACCGTTCTCGCCGCAGCCGTCCTGGCTGTCGTGATAGTCGCCGTCGGCTATTTCGGCTGGCGTTTTTACACGGATCGTCAAACGGTGCAGGCTACCGCGGCGCTCGACATCGCCACGAAGGCCTATTCCGCGCGCATCGGTGCCGTGCTCGATCCCAACGATCCCAGCGAGCCGTTCTATCCCACGGAAGCCGCCCGCGCCGAAGACGCCGTCCAAAAATTTTCTGCCGTCGGCGAGAAGTATCCAAACACAAATCCCGGCAGGCTCGCCGCCTATTACGCAGCGCTCTGCTACGAAGACCTCGAACGTCACAATCAGGCTCTCGAGCAATTGAAAAGGATCAGCTCCGGCAAGGACAAAGAACTTGCAGCCATGGCGCAGTATCAAACGGGAGTGATTTACGAGCGTACCGGAAAGATCGCCGAGGCCGTCAAGGTTTTCCGCGACCTTGCCGACCATGCCTCCGTCTTCGTTCCGCGGCCGCTCGTTCTTCTCGAGTTGGCCGAGACCTTGCGCCAGAGTAATCCGAAAGAAGCCGCCAGCGTGTATGAGCAGCTCAAAAAGGAATTTCCGAACACGCCCGTCGCGGAGGAAGCGGATCGCGGCCTGGAAACGCTCGCGCCCCAGTCTTGAGCCCTGGCTCCTCTCCGCGGCAAGCTCGGGCGGACCGTCGAATCTTTCGAAAAAGTTTGAAGGCACCTGAGAACGCAAACGGACGGTAATGTCTCTGTCCGTCGCCGGAGCCGCTCATAGAACCACTCCCCACAAGCGCGCCGTGGGCGATGCGCGTGGAACTCTCACGCGGACGTCGCTACCCTGAGCCACCGCATCCCTACCGTATCGAATACGCGCGCGACCGCGACCGCATTGTTCACTCGCGCGCCTTCCGCCGCCTCGAAGCCAAGACGCAGGTCTTCACCATCCGTTACTCCGATCACTTTCGCAATCGGCTCACGCATACTCTGGAAGTTTCGCAGATCGCTCGCACCGTTGCCGCCGCGCTCGGCCTCAACACGGATCTCGCTGAGACTCTCGCTCTCGTCCACGACATCGGCCATCCGCCCTTCGGCCACGCCGGCGAAAAGAAACTTGATGAACTCATGCGTGAACGCGGCTCGCGCTTCAATCACAATCTCCAGGCCCTACGCATCGTAGAACAGTTCGAGAGCCCCTATCTCGATTTTCCCGGCCTGAATCTCACTTTCGAGGTCCGCGAAGGCATCCTCAAGCACTCTCACGATTACACCGCTTCACAATTCCCAAATCTTGCAGAGTATCTTCTCGATCTTCGCACCCCGCTCGAAGGACAGCTCATCGATTGGGTCGATGAGATCGCCTACAACACCGCGGATCTCGACGACGCCCGCGAGGCAGAGCTTCTCGATCTCGAGGTCTTGCGAAAAGAAGTCCCAATTTTCGCCGAGGCCTACGCTCAGATCGACGCAGCCTATCCTGCCGGTAGGGAAAAGCTCAAATTCAATGCAGCCCTTAGGCTCGTACTGGATCACTTGGTCACCGATCTCATTGATTCCACGCAGCAGCGCGTGGCCGCTTCTGGAGCCGCAACCGTGGACGACATTCGACGCGCCCCGCGCAGGCTCGCCGGTTTCAGCGATGACTTCGCCGAACGCAACGCAGAACTGAAACGCTTTCTCTTCAAGCACATTTATAACCACCCCGCCATCACCGAAGACCGCGACCGCTCCATCCGTTGCCTCGAAGAGCTTTTTCTGTATTACCTCGATTCACCGGGCTCCATGCCAGCCTCGCACGAAGAATCTGCCCGCACGGAAACCCGCCACATCGTCGTTTGCGATTACATCGCCGGAATGACCGACCAATTTCTGCTTCGCAAGCACCAGGAACATTTCGGCCCGACTGCCGCCTCTGCCGCTGGCCAAAATTCCGAATCTATTTAATCCCGGAGCGATCCCGAAACCACACCATGGAACGCACACACTTTGAAACGCTCATCGCAATGTATAACAGCGCCCCGATTAACAAATGGTTCCGGCCACAGCTCCGAATCACCGAAGACGGATGCGCGGAGATCGAAATGCCGGTGCGCGAGGACTTTTATCACGCCGCCCGCGCGATTCACGGAGCTGTTTATTTCAAGGCGCTGGACGATGCCACGTTCTTTGCCGTCCAGTCTCTCGTCAAGGATTTGTTCGTCGTAACTTCCTCGTTTCAGCTCTATTTTTTGCGGCCCGTCTCTGAAGGCCATCTCCGCGCCCGCGGCCAGGTCGTTAGCCGTTCGAAACGTCTCTACATCGCCGAAGGCGTCCTCTTCGACAGTCGCGGCAAAGAAGTCGCCCGAGGAACCGGAACATTCATGCCAAGTTCCATCCAACTCGGCCCCGAATTGGGCTATCGCTGAACGCCGTGCTTCATTGCACCACGGAACGCCAGCATTGCCTTATCTCCGCTATCGGTTGTGATAGCCTTAGCCGTCTTTCAGCAGCGAAAGGCAAAAACGCATGTCGCTGGGCTCAAATACTTTTCCTGCGCTCCGATGGGTTAGCTTGCTCTGGATGGCTGTCTGGTTTCCCGCTTATTTCCACTTTTGGGGCTGGGCAAATCTCCTGCACTTGTGCGACGTCGCAGTGATCCTAAGTTTTATCGGTATCTGGTGGGCAAATTCGTTGATGCTTTCAAGCCAGGCGGTCAGTTCGTTGGCCGCAGGTCTTTTTTGGATCCTTGACGTTGGCTGGCGGCTCACGACAGGGCGTTCTCTCATCGGTGGCACGGATTACATGTGGGACGCACGCTACCCGCTCTGGGTACGCCTGCTTTCGTCCTTTCACGTTGGGCTGCCTCTGGTCCTGCTTTGGACCCTGCGTCGAGTCGGCTACGACAAGCGCGCCCTGGGCCTGCAAGCCGCAATCGCTGGCGTTCTTCTGCTCGTCTCTCGCTTCTTATCGGCGGAGATCAACATGAACTACGCGTACCGCGATCCCGTCTTCAACCGCGCCTGGGGACCGGCCCCCGTTCATCTCGCGGCCGCGTTCCTTATCATCGTCGGATTGGTGTACTGGCCCACGCATCTGCTGCTTCGCTGGATGTTTCATGCGCCGGTCGTCTCAAAGTGAAAGGAGTTCTCATGTCGACCCAAAATCGATCGCTGCTCAGAATGTTCGTTCTGTTGAACACGCTACTTCCAGCGTTTGCTCTGAGTGCCCAAACGCCACCGCCACCCGCTAGCCGGGCAGGAGCCAATGCTCCTACCTGTGTCTCTTGTCCACCGCCCGAATACACGAAGAAAGCTCGTAAAGACAAGGTGGAAGGCACTGTTGTCCTCAAGGTCACAATTACGCCGGACGGTCGTGCGACGAACATTTCGGTAACAAACTCACTTCGGGAGGATTTGGATACCCAAGCGATAAATGCAGTCGCCAAGTGGAAATTCAAGCCCGCGACAGCTCCGGATGGCAAAGTTGTGCCAGTGAGCTGTCCTATCGAAGTTACTTTCCGTCTTTATTAGGCCAAGCAGGTGCCTGAGTGTGTCTCCTCTCTCGTCCGCGAGAGAGAGTGAACACCGCAGCAACATCACGCGCGAACTGGTTAATCTGCGAGTTTCAATTTTTCCATGTACGCAACAAAAGCCGTTTTGATTCTTGCCGGGTCGGGCGGTTTGTTTTTGTATTCCATCAAGGGCTGCACGAAATCATCCATCGCTTTGTCGATCATTTCGAACAAATCGGGATGCGTTTTCTTAAGTGCGGTGTCGCCGCCGTAGTCTTCGCCCTTATCCCACACCCGCTCGAGGCTGTGTGCGAGCTGAGCCGCCGTTGCTGCGTCGCCTTTTTGAAACTCCAAGTATGCGTGCTGGGCAAGGGCACGGTAGGCTCCCATCTTGGTGTTGTCCACACCGGCGGTCTGAGGATTTTTCTTTTCCTGGGCCGAAGCGGCGGAAAGTGCTCCCATTCCGATGAAAAAGGCAAGCAGGACTGTGAAGATCGGCTTGGCCGCCTTGCAAGAAAATTGTCTCAACGTATCCTCCCAAGAGATAGTCGCTTTTATCGCCCCGTACTTTCTGGAAGACCTATTTTCTCAAGTCCTGACGGAATAAGAGCGGGAATTCTCAGACCGCCGGAAAACGCTGTATACAAAAGAGCACGTACCTAAATGGGTCGCTGCTAGGTGCGCAGAATCTTCGTGCGCTGTCGTGGACGCTCTTGCGCCGGATCGTGACTTGCCCACCACGCGCGCCAGGCATTGGCATCGTTGCCGAGCGCCGCGCCCGTAATCACGCGCAGGGTTCCATACACCAACTCCCGCGTCGTCGTGTTCAGCGAATCGTCGTCGGCAAAATTGAGCAGATGAGGCACCGCTGCCAGCCGCTCTTCCCGCGTGAGCATGCCGGATTGGCCCAGGCTGCTAGCTGCTTGCTCGCGCACTCGCGGCGAGCGATCGTGGGTCAAAATGTCCAATAGTGGGCCGACCGTAGCGTCGCTGCCCAGCATTGCCAATCCTTCCACAGCCCAATAGCGTGTGTGTTCGCTGGGATCGCTCGCGTAGTTCAGCAAGCTGTTCAGCACCTTCTCAGGTTCAACGCCACGATTTCCCAGCGCACCGAGCCGCCACAAAGCCATCCCTCGGCTTGCAGGCTCACGCTGCAACTGCCGGATCAACCGCCCAACACTTTCGGGCGATTTGCTCAAATTGTTCGCCGCAAGGTCCACGTCAATCGCTGCCGTCCGCACACGAAGATCGCGCGAATTCAGCGCCGCCAGCACTAGGTCAAAAAGCTGGTCAGTATTTCTGATTTGGCCTCGCCAGCCATCCACATTTTCACGTAATAGATCCAGAGCGGCCGCATCGTCGTGCATCGCGCGTTCCAACAATCGCTCCGCTCGCTGCTGCGGCGGAAGACGGTTTAATTCCGCATCCAGCTTATTTTCCTCAGGCGTGGGCATTCGTACTGGCGAAGCGGCGTGAGAGGCTCTCTGTCCCGGAAATCCGCTGCTCCACTCTTGAGTTGGCAATGTTGTGCGCGCGGTTTCGAATCCGGCGGCGAGCGAAACGCCGCCAATCGCCGTGAGCAATGCTGCGTTTCGGATTCCGCGACGCAGCCACCGAGTCTTTGCATGCGCAGCAGACTCGTTTCCTAAACAAATTGGATTCTGATGCTCGTTCATTCGCCGTGGCTCCGCCAAGCGTGGGCGCATTATGCGCACCGCCTGTTACCAGCGAAATTACGAGTTGTGCTTGTGCGTGGGTATGGTACGGCGGGACAGATTGCCGCTATCCATGCTCTAACCTTATTGCTTTCAATCAGTTCGGGGAGTTACTCATAGGCGAAGAATAGAGAAGCTGCGTCCTCAGGTACAGGTCTCTTCGCGCCCATTCTTCTGCTCGAGTGCGACTGCGCTCGCGAGAGTTCTGACATCACCTGGCTGTGCCCGGCTTATTGGGATTGTTTCTAGGGAGCCGTTTGCGCGGGAATCACTTTGGTATCCTTCTGCGTGAACTCAAACCGCAGCCGCCATTCGCTTGCCACGCTCTTTCCGTCCACTTCTGGCGGAGTGAAAGCCCACTTTCTCGCGGCTTGCAGCGCTAAATCTGCGAAATACGAACTCGGTCCGGCGGAGTCCAGCTCCGCTCCCGAAACGCTGCCCGCTTGATCAACGTGTACTTTGATGCTGACGCGCACCTTCCCATGGATGGTTGCGCGCGCCTTTGGCGACACGTCCGGCAGCACCTGATCCAGAACTTCTCCCGTGCCCGGAGCAATTCCACCAGTGGCCGGTTTCGCAACTTCCTCGGAGGCAGGCGCTGCGGTAACCGCCGCGCTGGAAGCAGGCTGCTCTTTTTCGCTCGTCGCCTTCAAAGTGTCCTGTGAGGGTGGAGGTGCGGTCCGTTGTGCTTCTTCCGCCGCTGCAGGTGCCGCGGACTTAGCTGACTGGGAAACCGCAGCGTCACGCCCCGGTTTCACCTTTGGTTTCGATGTATCTACGGACTCTGCTGGATTTGAAACCGCACCCTGGCCACTTGGTTTCTCAGAAGCCACGGCCGGTCCGGACGGAGCTTCCGGGTGATGCGTGAGCAGCCGCGGTACCGTCAGAATCGCAGCGAACGCCACCGCGCCCGCAATAAGGGGAACAAGAAACCGTGACCTCGCACCCGATTCCCTGTATGGCGGTGGCCGGTGCGGATTAGTTTGCACCTGGGGCGCAGCTCTTGGCGGCACCGGCAGTGAGGTCATCGGTTTGGACGTCCCAGCAGAGACTTGGTTGGCCAGGGCTGCCGGGCTCACACTCGCGCCGGCCGCGGCAACAGATGTCGCAACAGACGCAGACGCCACCGCTGCTCGCGCATTCAGCCGCTCCGCGATGTCAGCAACGCTTATGCGCCGCTGAGGCTCCAGTCGCAAACATTGGCGCGCGATCTCCAGGAATGGCGCAGGGAGATCAGTGGGCACTAGCGGCTCGTGGTTCGGCCCAGACTGCCACTCCGGCAAATGCTGTGTCAGAACCTCGACCAAGGTTATACCCAGTGACCAAACGTCCGCTGCCGGTATCAGCATTCCGCCGGCCGCTTCAGGCGGATCGTAAGCACTCGCCCTTTTTGAAGCACTCTGTCCTTTTCCGATGCGCGAAATCGCATCGCTTGAGAGCTTCAGATGATCTCCGGTAGCCAATATATTTGCGGGCTTTAGATCGCCATGTACAAAGCCCTTGCCGTGCAGGTATTCCAGCGCATCCAGCACAGGGAAAAGCATGTCGCGTGTTTCTTCAGGCGTAAGCGCGCGCTGCGGAAGGATGTCCGCGAGGTCTTCCTCGGCGTATTCCATCACCAAGTACAGCAGATCATCACCGTCGAGCCGGCATCGCCCTGCGCGGAATATTCGCAGGAGATTCGGATGAGAGAGTTGCGAAGCAAATTCCCAACTCGAGATCTGCGAATCGGCAGTTGCTGGATCGGCAGGAAATAGCTTGATGGCCGCTTTTTGCGGCTCGCCCGCGCCGTGCTCCGTTAGGAACACTGCGCTGTGATCAGATCCGCCAAGATATTGCCGCAAGGGAAAAATCCCTTCGACAATCTGGCCTTCCCATTGTTTCGAGGCCTCGATCATATTGCACCCCCGCGCGACCGCGGATTTATTGCAAGTTTAGTTCAAGTCTAGGTACTTTACCCGGGAAAGGTGTCTGGCTGGATACCCACAATACTACCAATACTGCCTGCCCTTTCAACTGACCCTCAGACCAGTAGTTTTTTTCGATTCCAATAAGATACTCTGGCTGCGATCACAGGATTCGATTCCCGCGAATGGGAGACCAGCCGTGTTCTGCGACCGCTGTGGACTAAACTTCCTTCCCAAACAATCCGTATGCACCCGGTGTCGGCGCGTTCCGACGCGCTACTGGTTTCAGCTGATGAGCCTGGTTACGCTGCTTGTTGCTGTGGTGTGCAACGGCCTGGTAGCAATCCTCTTGCTCCCGCGCTTTGCCACAGGTCCCCACCCGCGTTTCATCTTTCGCGCCTGGTGGTGGTTTGACCAGAAAGCAGCCCTCTACGGCTGGGTGCTGTTCGCCGTTGCCTTGCTGGCATGGGACTACTTTGTTTGGAAAGAGGCCCGGCCCAAAATCAAAGGCTGGTTCACGCGCAAGCTGCTGACGCTCTCGCTCGCCGCCGGCGTAGCTCCCATGATCCCCTGGTGGATTCCCGCTGGCCAACCTCCGGGTCAATTTCTCTCGATGATCGGCAAGTATCCAGGCTTGCCTGCGATTCTTGCTTGGGCGGTCGTCTTGGTTGTTTCCGTCCTTCTCTGTATCGATGCGGAATCTCGCGACTATCTCCTCGGCCACGGTCGAATCCTGAGTGTCGTTAGCACCGGGATGCTTTTGCTCGTGCTGTCGATGACGATTGTCGGCTGGTCACTGACCTACTGAGTTGCTTCTCTTCGAACATCTGTAGGGGCGGCGCTAGTTTACCCTGTAAGGACCCCGCCCATCCCAACGCCCTACTTCGCGCGCGCCATCGCCAAACATAGCGTCACGTAGCGTTTGAGCTTCTGTGTAATCAGAAAGTTTTCCTTCACGTGCTCATGCCCGTTCTCGCCAAGCTTCGCAGCAATCTCCGGATGCGACAGCAAAAACCGAATCTGATAAGCCGTGCCCTCCACCGAATGCGCCAGAAGTCCCGTGTGCTTGTGGATGATTTGCACGGGAATCCCGCCGACCGCCGAAGCTACGACCGGTTTTTTCTTCCACAGCGCTTCGGAGACCGTCAACCCGAACCCCTCCCGCAGGCTCTTCTGAATCACAATTGTCGAAGCGCGCTGCAGTGCGTTCACCTCCAGCGGAGCCCACGCCGGCAGTTCGATGATATGAATGTCTGCTTCGCCATTTGCTTCTCGCTGGACCTCTTTCAGAACCTCTGCACCCTCCGGATCGTCCGAGGCGCTGCCCCCGGCAAGCACCAGTTGGCAATCGAAATATCGCTTCACTATGCGATACGCGCGAATCACGCCAACGGGATCTTTGAGCCGGTCGAACCGCGAGATTTGCGTCAGGATGGGTCGTAGCGGATCGATCTGATATTGCGCCAGCGTCCGTGCTACAAACCCGCTTTCCAAGTCGCGATTCTTCTCTGAAAGCGGATCGATCGCCGGATAAAAAAGATACTGTGGGATAGCCAGCGAGCGCGAAAACTCCGGCGAAGAAAACATCGCCGTGTCATAGCGCGCCACGAATTTCTCCAAAAAGTCCCAAACCTGGCGATTGGGATGCGACAGGTCGATATGGCACCGCCATGCCCAATGATTCCCGTTTTTCTTGCGTCCTTCAATCAGCGCAGCGGGCTGCGGGTCATGGATGATCATGAATTCGGCGTCGAGTGGCAGTCGCGCGCGGTTACGCTCGTTGCACGCCAGAAAAATTTCAAAATCTTTCGGGTCCGCGTGATACGGGGCCCCGTGAAGCGCGTTGTGGAACGATTTCGTCACTCCGTAGAAGTCATCGCCGCCCGTCATCACGTCCCAGCGCATATTCAGCTCGAGTTCCTCTGCGAGCGGCAGAAGCCGGTTAAGAATTTCCGCCACGCCTCCGCCCACCGCGGTCGAGTTAATCATCTCTATGCTGCGGCCTCGCAATGGTTTCGCGAGCACGCGCAGCTCGTCGATCTCGCCTTCACCGAGCAGCGCTGCGTAATCATCCAACGGAATCCGGCTGGCGATCGCTACTTCACTCATCCTTTTCGCCTCTCTCGGTCGATCAGCCGAAGTACCTTGGCCCGGGCGCTGTCGAGCGTGTTCGTATAAATGTCGATGTGATTCACGCTGTCTGCCAGCGTTCCCAGGCCGAGGCCATCCGCCAGCCAGTGTGAAAAGTCATTCGTTTGCAGCTGCAAGCGCAGCCGCGACGAGAGGAAGTGAAAATAGAAAGAGGCATGGCTCGAATGCACTATGCCGTTGCGAAATTCTTCCAGCGTCCGCGCTGTGAGTCCGAACGGCAGCGTGACCTCCACGCTTTCGCAAAAATAAAATCGCTCCAGCGCCGTTTGTTCCGCTAGAGGCGGATTTGCCGTGCAATAATCGCCGACCACGCGGCATAGGTCAGTGCGCAGCGCCGCGATGGAAAGATAATCTCGGACGTCGAGAGCCGCGAGCTGCTCGGCGAGGTCTTCGCGGTTGGCGTCCGCGTGCGCCCACTGTGCGAAGTCATTTGAAAACCCTTCCGTCAGGAAGTGGTGGCTGCTCAAAGTCTGGAAAGTGTGATGAAAGATGGAAGCATCACTGCATTGATTTAGCCCCTTGAGAAACTCGGTCAACGTGCCCGCCGACTGGTTCCCAATGCGCGTCAAGTACGAGACAGTGAAGAATTCGAACGGCGTTTCCGCGGTGATCATGTGCTGGTTCTCCTGTTCCACGAACCCTGTGGGAGCGCGCCGCATATCTGACGCGTCCACTGGGCGAGTCCGAGACGGTATGGTCATGATGTTTGCGGCACCTCAATCCGTTCTGGAGCGTCGATGCGAATCTCTGTCAGGTCCGAAAGTAGATGCGCGGCCCATCGGTAGACGTTGTGCTCGCGCACGTTTTCTCGCATCCGCTGCATGCGTCTGATTTGTTCTTCCTCCGGCATCTCCAGCGCGCGGTGAATCGCTTCCGCCACTTGCTGCACATCGTATGGATTTACGAGCAGCGCGTCCGGCAGTTCGTGCGCCGCACCCGCGAACGTGCTCAGCATCAGAACGCCTCGCTCGTCTTCGCGTGCCGCTACAAATTCTTTGGCCACTAAATTCATCCCGTCATGCAGCGAAGTCACCAGGCAGACGGAAGCCGCTTTGTAGTACCGCGCGATTTCCTCGTGCGAGTGATGTTTCTTGAGCAATACAATAGGTTTCCACCGCCCTGCCTGGAACCGCGCATTGATGCGGTCCGCCTCCGCGCTCACTTCGTCCAAGAAATGTTTATAGCGGTCTATTTCAGTACGGCTCGGTGCTCCTATCTGTACAAAAGTGAATCGATGTTGGTAGGCGGGATATAAATCCAGAAAGTGCTCGATTCCGCGCAAGCGCTCGATGATCCCCTTTGTGTAATCGACGCGGTCCACGCCCACGCCCAGCAGGCTCCCGTCGATACCCAGCTCGCTGCACAAAGCCGCGCGTTCCTCTCCGGCGTTTCGCGCTTCGTTTAAAGCGTGCCCATTTTCCGGAAACGCCACGCTGATCGGATACGGTCTCACCCGCGTGACGTGGCCCTGCCGGTTCACCGCAAAACGGTCCCATTCCGTCAGCGCTTCCACCGCCCGATCCACCGTTTCCAGAAAATTGTTGCAATGCGATTGGATGTGAAATCCGATCAGGTCAGCGCCGAGAAGCCCGTCGACCAGCTCCCGCTGCCATGGACAAATGCCAAACACTTCAGGATTTGGCCACGGTATGTGCCAAAAAATCGCCACTCGAGCATCCGGACGCGCTTCCTTGATCATCCGCGGCAGCAGCGCAAGGTGATAATCCTGCGCCAGCAAAATTGGCGACTCCGTCCCTTCCATCTCTTGTAGCACCGCATCCGCAAAGCGCCGGTTCACGCGCTGGTAATGCGTCCAATCTTCCGGACGAAACACCGGTCTCGTATGCGCAATATGGCAAAGTGGCCAAAGCCCCTCGTTTGCAAATCCCTGGTAATACCCCTTTTCTTCTTCGTTGCTGAGCCATACCCGCCGAAGCGTATAGCTCGGCCGCTCCGGCGGAACACGCTGATGGTCATAGGCATCAGAGACTTCGCGATCCGCGCTACCCGATCCGTGAGCGATCCAAGTTCCATCGCATGCCACCAACACCGGTTCGATCGCCGTCACAACGCCGCTTGCCGGCACAATGATCTCGATGGAATTATTCTTTTCGCTGTAGACGTTCAAGTATGGTTCGCGGTTGGATACCACAAACAATGGCTTATCCTGCAATTTGTTCCGCAGACTCACGCGCAGCCGTTCCGCCGTCCAGATGGAAACGTTGGAATCGCGCAGCCGCGCTTCCTCCTCCGCCGACGCTCGCGCCGCGTTCAAGTCATGCGCTAGGTGCGTCACTTCCTGATGCAGTTGATCAAAGATCTCTCCCTGCGGTGTCATCGGCGGTGCGTGCGTCTGTCCCGTTCGCAAAGTTCGCAGCCATTTTGCCGTTAGCGCCAGTGGCGCTGTAAACGTCCACCTCACTAGAACGAACGCCAGCAAGCTGATCAGAATCGTTTGAATCGCTGCGTTAACAAACGCATCCCTGAGCGTATGCTGCACCTGCGTGTCGATATAACTCGTGTCATGGAACAGGACCAGAGTGCCGGCGGGTTGTCCATCACGATGCAATGGCAAAGCAAAGATGTGCATTGGCCCCAGGTACTTTTCATCCCCGGCCGCGGAGCTGTCCTTTGTTAGGAATTCACCCTGGCCCACGTCCTGTTGCGCGGCGCGCACCGCAGCCGCCGGGCGCGTTTGAAATTCCGGCGGGAGCCCGGTGGTGACCGCGATCGCCGTGCCCTGGACGTCATAAACAGCTACACCCTTCAGATGTTCTCTCTGTCCGAAACGTGCTACGAGCCGTTGCAGGTTTTTATTGGGCCCATTGCCCAGAAGAGGCTCGACCGTTTCTTGAAGGCTATCGCCCAGAATTTCCGCGCGTCGCGATAGGTCGCTGCGGAGAGTGCGCCTCTCGGTCCTTACCTGATACGCAGCGAACAACAAGGACACCACCGCCACGCTGACGATTAAGGGCAGGACAATCTTCAGAGTCGTGCGCATCAAGATTCCCCAAGTTCATTGAGTAAGCCAGATTGCGCCGGGGCTGAGTCAGGCGAAATACAGGATTACACTAGGCCGAAAAGAAAAAAGGCAGTAGGTCAGTAAGGATTGACGCCAGAGGCTGGCGTCACGACAACGTGAACGGCAATATTCTTCCCGCTGTCCGAGCGGTACTCCACCATCGCTTGCGCTCCGATGGTCAGTTTGCCTTCCACTTTCGTCTTGTCATCCACCAGGAACTCAACGGTCTGCTGTCCCTGATTGTCTTTGGGAATGCTGATAGTAAATGCGGCATCGCCCACCGAAGCGATCGGTCCTGATACGGATTGATTCTCCGGTGCGCGGCTCGTGCTATGTCCGGTCGCGTTCGCAGGCAAGGGTTGCGCAAACACGGCTAGGGTGAAACAAGCCAAAAAAAGCGTGGCCAACGAAAGAATGGTTCGGAATCTCATGAAGTTTTCTCCAATTTGATTTCGACCGGGACCTGAAGAAGGGCACGAAATGAGCCAAACTCTCCGAAGGTTTGCCCCGGTCAAGTAAGTCGCGCTATGTCAGCAAGATATGTGTTGTACGCAGCTGTCGCGAAAAAATAAGGCCTAGTACTAGTCCCATGCAATTCTTGCCCGCTCGCAGCCTTCTTGTCTGTCTTTTTTCGCCAGCGAGCCGGCAAGTTACAAATCCCACTGGCTGCGTGGCCTATCAACCCTGCTACCTTACCCTCTCAATTTCCGCGGTGGTATCCTCTTTTGTACAGGTTTATGCTGATCCGACGAATCAGATTCGAGGTGTCCCGGCAATCCGCCACAAAAGTGAGATGACGCATGTTCGAACGATTCACAGAAAAAGCCCGCCGAGTCATTTTCTTCGCCCGCTACGAAGCCAGCCAGTACGGCATCATGTCCATCGAGACGGAACACTTGCTGCTCGGATTAATGCGTGAGGATAAGTCGCTCCTTTGGAAGTTTCTTCGCGAAAACGGCGGTGTGGAATCCATTCGCCGCGAAATCGAATCCCAAATTACGCGTGGCGAGCGCCTATCCACAGCAATTGAAATTCCTGTCAGCGCGGAGTGCAAACGTATCCTGAACAAAGCCGCGGAAGAAGCGGAGCGTCTTGGATCCAAATCTGTGGGCACGGAACATATACTTCTCGCAATCCTCCACGAACACGATTGTCTGGCTGCTAGGCTTTTGCGCGAACGCGGCTTGACGCTCGATTGGCTTCGCGAAGAACTGACTCGTCCTTCAGATGATCCACAAAGAAAATTCGAGAATGCCGCGGCAGAAATTGTTTCCGTGATGCAGATTGCACGGGTATGGGGCCTTGGTCAAGCGACTGAGTTTGCCAGGATGTTTGCCGCGGACGGCCAGTTTGTAGACCCCCAGGGCAACTTGTGGATTGGTCCCGCGCGCATCCACGAAGCCGCAAGACTTATCTTCGCCGCTCCTGGCTGGGCCAGGTCGATCGGAAAAATCGAAGATGTTCAGTTCGTCGGCAGCAAAGCCGCCGTGGCCACCCTGATCTGGGAATCCCACGGAAAGCTTGAAAAACCAAATCCCGGCTGCGTTCGCATGACCATCATTCTCACTCAGAAACCGGAAGGCTGGAGCATCGTGCGCGTCCAAGTCACCGGTCTTCAACCCCAATCCCGCTCAGCAGCCGTTTAGCCCGCCTTTCCGGCTACCGGTACTAGAGCCACCCCTTGCCAACCGTGCAGCATAAAGTACCAGAAAGCGGCCCTGTTCCTTGACTTGCCGCTCGCGCGACGGAATAATGATAAAGCATGAGCGTTAGCGCCGGGGGAGTTCAAGACTTGTTCCTCGATGTAAAAGATCTCGCGGTTCGCAAGCTGCGTATCCGGAAGAGCTACGCCCCGGGCAGCGTCGATTATCATTCGTCCGAGATCAAGCAAGTCGCCCCCGTGGAAGTCACGGCCACGGCCGAGCTTCTCGAAGGCCAAATTCGCATCGAAGGTCAGCTCGAAACAAAGATTGAAATGGTCTGTGCGCGCTGCCTCGAGCCGGTAATTGAAGACGTGAACCGCTCTTTCGATCTGTTCTATGCGCCCATGCCTAAGGGCGCCAAGCCGAAAGAAGACCGGCTCAAGGATGACGACACCGAAATTGGCTTTTTTGAGGGAGATGGACTCTTCCTGGCGGATGTGCTCCGAGAACAGGTACTATTAGCTCTGCCCCTGAAGGTCATCTGCCAAAGTGACTGCCGGGGTTTGTGCCCGAACTGCGGTGCCAACCTGAACCATGAGGAGTGCCGCTGTGAGACCCACGCGACGGACCCGCGGCTGGCCCCTCTCGCGCGCCTGAAGCAGGACTGGCTGAAAAAACAATAGTTTACAGGGCCGAAAGCCCATAGAATCCGCCCACTGAGGCGGGAACGAGGAGTACTGCTATGCCTAACCCAAAAAGACGGCATTCGAAACGACGGACGAGCACCAGACGGGCACACGATTTTCTCGAGAAGCCGCCTCTCGGCGAATGCCCGAATTGCCACGAAACAAAGCAGCCGCATCAGGCTTGTCCCCACTGCGGCTTCTATAAAGGCCGCGCTGTGCAAGACAAGTCGGCCTGACGCCGCCTTTTCCTGCCGGGTCTCATCCAAGAACTGGCGGCCAAATAAAGCGTTCAGATAAATCCGATGATCACTATCGCTGTTGACGCCATGGGCGGAGACCACGCTCCCCGCCCCGAGGTTGAAGGCAGTGTCCTGGCTGCCCGCGAATTGGGCGTGCGCGTGATGCTGGTCGGGCAACCAAGCGTCGTCCGTGCGGAGTTGGCCAAGCATGCCGCCCCGAACTTGCCCATTGACATTGTCCCGGCAAGCGAAGTGATCACCATGGAAGATCACCCGGCTCAGGCTTTTCGGCGCAAGAAAGACAGCTCGGTTCACGTCGCTGCGCGTCTGGTGCGTGAAGCCAAAGCCGACGGTCTGGTCAGCGCAGGCAACACCGGTGCTGTCATGACGGTGGCAAGGTTTTTGCTCGGCACTCTGGAATCGGTCGATCGCGTCGCGCTCGCTGCGCCTTTCCCCAATGCCAAAGGCGGCGTTTCCGTGCTGCTGGACGTCGGCGCGAACGTCGATTCCAAGCCCGAGCATTTGGTGCAGTTCGCGGTGATGGGCGAAATTTATTACCGGGCGACCTTTGGCAACCGCCGCCCCCGCGTCGGCCTCTTATCCGTCGGCGAGGAGGAAATCAAGGGCAATGAACTCACGCGCGAGGTTTATACGCGTCTGAAAAAGAGCCCGGTGCATTTTGTTGGCAATGTCGAAGGCGGAGATCTTTTCTCCGGAAATGTGGACGTGATCGTGAGCGATGGTTTCGTCGGCAATATCGCGCTGAAAATCTGCGAAGGCCTTGCCGTCCAGATTTTTGGCCTGCTCAAAAAGTCGATCCAAAGCTCGCTGGCGTCGCAGGTTGGTTTTCTTTTTTCGCGAGGAGCCTTGAAGGGTTTGAAGAAAACAATTGATTACACGGAGTACGGGGGCGCGCCGCTCTTGGGCGTGCGAGGCGTTTGCGTGATCGGCCATGGCCGTTCAAATGCCAAAGCCATCAAAAACGCCATCCGCGTAGCCGCTGGTCTGTCCCGCGCGCGCATCAACGAAAAAATCGAACAGGAGCTCTCAGCCGCAAGCGTTCTCGCATGACGCCTCAGGAGAGGAATTGACGATGGGCAAAGTTGCATTCGTATTTCCGGGTCAAGCTTCGCAATACCCCGGCATGGGCAAAGAGCTGGCGGAAAAGTATCCCGCAGCCCGCGCAGTTTTCGACGAGGCCGATAAAGCTCTCGGTTTCGCCATCTCCAAAATCTGCTTTGAAGGCACCGAAGACGAGCTCAAGCTCACCGCCAACACGCAACCGGCCATCCTCACCTGCTCCGTTGCCGTCTATCGCGTCCTCGCCGAAAAAGGCCTCACTCCCGATTTCGTAGCAGGCCACAGCCTCGGCGAATATTCCGCCCTCGTAGCCGGAGGCTCCTTGAAATTCAGCGATGCCGTACAGCTAGTCCGCAAGCGCGGCACCTACATGCAGGAAGCGGTCCCAGCAGGCGTGGGCGCAATGGCCGCCATCATGGGCCTGTCGCCCGCTGTTGTTGCGGATGCCTGCAAGCGCGCCTCGAACGGCGAAATCTGTTCCGCCGCAAATCTCAACTCTCCCGAGCAAACAGTAATCTCTGGCCATGCCGCCGCCGTCAAACGCGCCGTCGAAATCGCCTCCCAACTCGGCGCGAAGCGCGCGGTAATCCTGCCGGTTTCCGCTCCATTCCATTCCGCGCTAATGCAACCGGCGCAAGAGCGCCTGGCCGAAGATTTGAAGCGCACGAACTTTGCAAATCTGTCCGTGCCGCTAGTGACCAACGTCGATGCCGACACTATCTCCATCGGCGACGAAGCCCGCGAAGCCCTGATCCGCCAAGTCACCATGCCCATCCGCTGGGAAGAATCCGTCCGCCTCCTGATCGACGAAGGCGTAAACACCTTCGTGGAAGTAGGCCCAGGCCGCGTCCTGACCGGCCTCCTGCGCCAGATCGAGCGCTCCGCAGCCACGCTCAACGTTGAAGACGAAAAAAGCTTATCCGCCACGGTAGATAAAATCGCCGGCGCTCGTTCCGACGCCGCGTAAGTAGGACAGGCTTTCAGCCTGTCGCACTTGTACGCAGCCAAACGAGTTTGTTGAATGTATCCAAATGGCCGAAGTACCGCATGGAGGGTGCCCCACCCTCGTATTTTGAGGGTGGGTCTTAGGGTTAAATCTTCAATCTAGTAAGAAGTAAGCACAGGGAAAAAAGATGTTCAGCCTAAAAGACAAAGTAGCCCTAGTCACCGGCGCATCCCAAGGCATAGGCCGCGAAACCTCGCTAGCCTTAGCCCAAGCCGGCGCAAAGGTTGTAGTCGCCGCCCGCAACGAAGAAAAACTCACCACCCTCGTAACCGACATCCTGGCCGCTGGTGGCGACGCCCTAGCCATAAAAATGGACGTAGCCGACCCCGACCAAATCAAGTCCGGCTTCAAGCAAGCCCTCGAGAAATTCGCCCGCCTGGACATCCTCGTAAACAACGCCGCCATCACCCGTGACGGCTTGGCCCTTCGCATGAAGCAAGAAGACTGGGACGCCGTAATCCGCACCAACCTCACCGGCGCCCATCTCTGCATCCAGCAAGCCCTTTCCACAATGATGCGAGCCCGCGCAGGCCGCATCATTAACATCGCCAGCGTAGTCGCGCAAATGGGCAACGCCGGCCAGGCCAACTACGTCGCCGCCAAAGCCGGCCTCGTCGGCCTAACCAAAGCCATCGCCATCGAAATCGCCTCGCGCAATATCACGGTCAACGCCGTAGCCCCCGGCTTCATCGCCACGCCCATGACCGACGTCCTCCCAGAAAAAGTGAAAGACGAACTAAAAATTCGCATTCCTCTCGGACGCATGGGCTCAGCCCGCGATGTAGCCTCTGCAATTGTCTTCCTAGCGAGCGATGAAGCCGGCTACATCACCGGCCACGTCCTCGATGTCAACGGCGGTCTCTATTTGGCATAAGGTATCTACCTCGTTGTTCGACAATAAAAAGGAGGGTCGTCATGGGCGATAACGACGTTGTAGCCTCTCGAGATGCGAAGCATGGGAAAAAGATGATCGAGGTGAGACTAAGATTTTGGACAGATGACATCTCACCTACCAAAGGGAAGATTATTCCGAAGCACGCCTGGACCTCGGGTGTTGTCCGACTTCAGGGAAATGCGTCTCAGGGTATCGTCTCCGACAATCCGAAACCGTTCAATTCGCTGCTCGATGTCGGTGCGGTTATAGAAACGGTGCTACTCGAAGCCGGTATCAAGCTCCCAAGCAGGTACACGAGAAAGTACATGGCAAGCGATAAGAATATGGAAGGGTGATGGACCGCACCCTCGTAAAGTTGACCTTGCCCAATCCCATGACTAGAATGGGCAGGTTGCCTGATAGACGAATTTTGAGTCCGTAGCACGGCATTGGGGCCGATAAACTGTTAGTGTACGTCGATGCACAATAAGCGATAGCAAATCGCGGAGGACACCGGAATGGCCAGTGTGGAAGAACGCGTAAAACAAATTATCGTCGAGCAGCTCGGCGTCGATGAAGCCGAAGTGACGCCGACAGCGTCCTTCGTGGACGACCTCGGTGCGGATTCTCTCGACCAGGTCGAATTGGTGATGGCATTTGAGGAAGCCTTCGGAATCGAAGTTCCCGACGAAGACGCTGAAAAGATGACCACGGTGAAGGACGCCGTCGAGTACATCGACAAGCACGCCAAGGGAAAGTAAGCCACGAAATTATCACCTCAACAGGGAGCATCAAAGTCTTGACTCACCGGGTTGTCGTTACGGGTGTTGGATTGGTCTGCGCGCTGGGCATTGGCACCGAGGAATCTTGGAAGAACCTCATCGCCGGCCAAAGCGGCGTTGGCCACGTCACGCAGTTCGATACCACCGGGTTTGATTGCAAGATCGCGGGCGAAATAAAGGGCTTTGATCCTTTCCAGTGGATCGAAAAAAAAGAACTAAAAAAAATGGGCCGCTTCATTCAGGTGGCTCTTGCTGGAGCGGACTTCGCCATAAAGTCCGCCAACTGGAAGCCCGAGGATTCTGACCTCAACGAAGTCGGCGTCTACGTCTCCTCCGGCATCGGCGGTTTCGACATCATCGAACGCGAGCACAGGAAATTGGTTGAGGGCGGCCCAAGCAGAATCTCTCCATTTTTTATTCCCTCCGCCATCGTCAATCTCGCTTCCGGCCACATTTCCATTCGCTATGGAGCCAAGGGGCCAAATTCCGCCACCGCCACTGCCTGCTCCGCTTCCGCTCACGCCATCGGCGATTCCTTCAAAATCATCGAGCGCGGCGCCGCGGACATGATGATCTGCGGCGGTACCGAAGCCACCGTCACCCCGATGGGCATCGGCGGCTTTGCTGCGATGAAAGCTCTTTCCACCCGCAATGACGATCCTGCTCACGCCAGCCGCCCGTTCGACTCTGGTCGCGACGGCTTCGTCGTCGGCGAAGGCGCCGGTATTCTGATCCTCGAATCGCTCGAGCACGCGCAAAAACGCAATGCTCCCATCCTTGCCGAAATCGTTGGCTACGGCATGTCCGGCGACGCCTACCACATCACCCAGCCCGCCTCCGACGGCGACGGCGCCTACCGCGTCATGAAAGCAGCCATCAAGGATGCGAAACTCGTCCCGGAAGACATCGGCTACGTAAACGCGCACGGCACTTCCACCCCGCTCGGCGACGTGATCGAAACGCGCGCCCTCAAAAGGGTCTTTGGCGAGAACGCGAAAAATGTTCCTGTCAGTTCGACGAAATCCATGACCGGCCATCTCCTCGGTGGCGCAGGAGGCTTGGAAGCAGGCATCAGTGTCCTCGCGCTTCGCGATCAGATTCTGCCGCCCACGATCAATCTCGAAACCCCCGATCCCGAGTGCGACCTGGACTATGTACCAAACGTGGCCCGCAAAGCCTCCGTCGAATACGCGCTTTCGAACTCCTTCGGCTTCGGCGGCACAAACGCCGCCCTGATTTTCAAACGCTGGTCCGGGTAGCGCAGACGGAATTTATCCCGACCGGGTCGGGAGTCTGCGCCACCCGCAACACCGCCGAACTCTTATCGCGGAGCCAGCAAAATGTGCACGTGCCCGAATCCGCCGTAGCGGCGGCCTTCAGGCCGCCATCGGCCCTGGCAGGGTCGATGCCAATCGAAACCGTTAGTAACTAACAATCGTAAGTTGGTATAATGATTCCACAAGAATCAAAGAAGTCAAAGAAGGACTCTCAAGGAAAAATCTCGTGAACATCATCGTCTGCATCAAGCAGGTTCCGGCAAAAGACGCGCCTCTTGCCATCGCCGGCAACTGGATCAAGGAATCCGACATCGGCTTCGAAATGAACGAGCCCGACAGCTACGCCCTCGAGGAAGCCCTCCGCCTCAAAGAAAAACACGGCGGTGAAGTCATCGCCCTCTCCATGGGCCCCGAGCGCGTCAAGCAAACCATCAAGGAAGCCCTGGCCAAAGGCGCCGACCGCGGCATCCACATCTCCGACGACAATTTCGCGCAGCTCGACCCTCTAGGTTCCGCAAAAGCATTAGCCGCCGCCATCAAAAAAGAAAAAGTAGACTTGGTCCTCACCGGCCTCCAAAGCGACGACCACGGCTTCGGCCAATCCGGCGTCCTCATCGCCGCTCTTTCCGATCTTCCGCACGCCACCATTATCATGCAGATCGAGATCGCCGGCGACAAAATGAAGCTCAAGCGCGAACTGGAAGCCGGCTGGTTCCAGCACATCGAATGCCCGTTTCCCGCGGTCCTTTCCATCCAGTCCGGCATCAACAAAGTTCGTTACGCCACCCTAAAAGGCATCATGGCCGCCAAGAAAAAAGAAATCGCCACCATCACACGCGAATCCCTCGGCATTCAGCACGAATCGACACAAAAAATCGAAAAAATCTATGTCCCCACAAAAACCAAAAAAACCGAATTCCTCACCGGCACTCCGAAAGAAGTCGCCACAAAGTTAGTCGAAAAACTCAAGTTCGAAGCGCGGGTGATTTAGGCAGGCCCCAAGTACCGTCATTTCGAGCGAAGCGAGAAGTCTCTCTTCGTTCTGTGCAAGGAAGGCAGCAAAAAGGCAAAACGATGAAAATTCTAGTCATCACCGAGCTCCGTCAAGGCAAGTGGAACAACGCCAGCTTTGAAACCCTCGCTGCCGCCCAGCAAATCGCGAAGGACACTTCGAGCACCATCTCAGCTCTTGTCATCGGCAAAGGCGTAGCAGTTTTCGCCGACGAACTAGCCGCTAAAAACGTCGCCGAAGTCCTCGTAATCGAACACGACCTGCTCGAAGCCTACACGCCGGATGGTTTCTGCGTCGCGCTGAAGCAAGTCATCGACTCTGCCAAGCCCGAGCTCGTCCTCTTCCCCCACACCTACCAAGTCCGCGACTTCGCCCCAAAACTTGCCGCCTCTCTCGGCAAAGGCATGATCGGCGACTGCATCGCCTACCGCCACGAATCCGGCAAACTCATCTTTGTCCGTCAAATGTTCCAAGGCAAAATGTCCGCCGACGTCATCTTTCAAGGCGTCGCCCCGTGGTTCGCCTCCTTCCAATCCGGTGCCTTCCGCGCCGATCTTCTCGCCGCGCATCCCTCCGGCAAAGCCCCAATCAACGCATTCGTCGTCACCCTAAGCCCCGATCAAATTCGCACCAAGCCTCTCGACCTCTTCAAAGAAGCAAAATCCGCCGTCGACCTCACGCAAGCCCCCATCATCGTTTCCATCGGCCGCGGCATCAAAGCCCCCGAAAACATTCCCCAAGCCGAAGCCCTCGCCAAAGCTCTCGGCGGAGAAATCGCCGCCTCCCGCCCCATCTGCGACGAAGGCTGGCTCCCCATGGAGCGCCAAATCGGCAGCTCCGGCCAAACCGTAGCCCCCAAGCTCTATCTCGCCCTCGGAATCAGCGGCGCCATCCAGCACGTCGTCGGCATGAAAGGCGCCCGCACCATCGTCGCCATCAACAAAGACGCCAAAGCCCCCATCTTCGAAATCGCCGACTACGGCGTAGTCGCCGACATCTTCGAAATCATGCCCGCCCTAACCGAAGCCCTAGAAAAATCCAAATCCTACTAACCATTCAGCCGTGTCCCCCATAGAGTGGTTTCCGTTTCTTTCCCCTCGGTAGTGGGTTAGTTTCCGGTTACGCAGCGTTAATCAGGCATGTCCATTTACTTCCGAATGGCTCGTCGCTAGGGTGCCATTCAAATCTCTGATGTTTTTCAATTTTTGATCCGAAACTGGCTCAACTTTGGGAGCAGTGCTACGTCTAACTCTCAACGGAGCGTTGGAACGCAAATCAAATAAGGAGGAATCTACAAATGAATTGGCCTACGCGCACGCTAGTTGCGGTCACTCTCCTTGCTGCCGTCGGAACGGGTCTTCACAGTCGGGCTCAAACGCAGAACCAGCCTCCGAGTTCTGCGCGTTCTCGTTCCGATGAGATGATGGACAGATGGAACGACATCGGGAACAAACTCATCGCCATGGCGCAGGACTTTCCCGAAGACAAGTACGATTTCAAGGTGCAGAAGGACGAGCGCACCTTTGCCCTGAATCTTCTCCATGCCGCCGCGCTGGATTTCGTCCTGATACGGAGGATTTCCGGATCCAACGTCGGGCCCGACTTCGGCGAGGGCGACAATCCTACGCGTGACGCTTTCAAGACCAAAGCCGACATCGTCAAGTTCGTGCAGGAGGCCGTCGCCGCCGGAGCTAAAGTGATTCAACAGCAGGGCGACGCCGGGCTGGACAATACTACGAAGTTTTTCGGCAATCGGCTGGCCCACAACTCCTCCATCTGGACGTTCGCCATCGCGCACAGCGGCGAGCACTATGGCCAGCTTGTGGTCTACTATCGCGCAAACAACCTCGTGCCGCCGGACTCACGGCGACAGTAGGTCTATGAAAGTTCAAGACTGAAATTTCTGGCTCCTGCATTGTCGGCTACCCGGAGTTATCGCTGGACCACCCGACTAAGTCCCGATAAATCGTGCTTATTGGAAATGTGTAGTCCTGGTACGGATACACTAGCTTCCAAAATTCAGGCCTTTCAGCGGGACACGCCGTTCCCATTTCGGAGATAATCCTGAATTGACGGATCGACATAATCGGACACCGAGGCACCATTGGCAAAAGTAATCGTCGGGATGACCATCTCGCTGGACGGGTTTGTAGCCGACCAAAATGGCAACGCAGGTCGCCTCTATCCCGATCTGGCGGCCCTCCGGGACACCGTTTACATGAACGACGCTATCGAGCAGACTGGTGCAGTCCTCATGGGAAGAAGGACGTTCGAGATGGGGGACCCCGACTCCTACGTCGGCAACTACGAATTCCAAGTGCCGATTTTCGTCTTGACCCATCACCCGCCGCGCGTTGCGCCGAAACAAGACAAGCACCTGACTTTCACGTTCGTAACCAACGGTGTGGAATCAGCCGTCCGCCAGGCAAAAGCCGCCGCCCGTGATAAGGCAGTTCAGGTGGTCGGCGGCGTCAGCATAGCCCAACAGCTCTTCGACCCGGGGCTCGTCGACGAGCTTCACGTTGACATCATGCCGGTATTTTTAGGCACCGGCCTCCGCCCATTTGAAAGCTCCAGCCTTGAGCGCACCAGGCCAGAGAAAATCAGCGTGCAGGAAGTCGGCGCCAGAACAAGCCTCAGATTCCGCGTGAAGCAGTAGTCGGCCTTCTGGGCCGGCTAAATTACCAAAAGCAGAAAGGCGAGCGGCGATGAGAAAGGACTTGCTGCGATTCAACGGCGCTGTCAAGCGGGATCCCGCCATCGATGCGTGGATGAAAGAGCATGCAGGCGAATTGGGAGCCATCGCGCATCGGTGGTTTGAGGTGATGCGAAAGTGCGGGGACGAAGTCCGGGAACTCTTGCATGACGGCTGTCCGGTTGCCTGCTTGGGAGACGCGCCCTTCGGCTACGTGAACGTATTCACCTCGCACGTAAACGTGGGGTTCTTTCACGGCGCAGCACTGCCGGACCCGGCCCGCCTGTTGCAAGGCACCGGCAAGTTCATGCGTCATGTGAAGCTGAAACCGGGAACGCTCACAAACGCCGCAGCGCTAAGCACGCTCATCGATGCGGCCTACTCCGATATAAAGGCCCGCGTCGAAAACGGCTAGCCTAAATCGGGATGGGGATTATTTGATCCGATTCGCGCGCAAATCAGTGCCCCCTTCATGCAGGATCAGCTCCGTCGCCCGACCGTTGCCGTCGGTCACAAAGGTGATCTGAGAGTTAAAGGTCTTAGAAAAATAATCGCGAACGCTCTCCGGAAATATCTCATTCTTGTGGTCATTTATCTGCTCAAACAAGTGATCGCCGTCGCGGACAATGCTGATCACTATAGAACTCACTTCGTAACTTCCGACGTACACGTCGTACAACTTCGGATCGACGGTGATCTCTTTGTGATCGCCGAGAGGAAGCCCCAGCACAATCTCCAGGAGTTGTGATGCCAATTCGGACGCGCCAGCTGCGTCGGAATTGATCAGCACCACCACGCCGGCCCGCGCATCCGGTGCAATCAGCATCATCGCGCTGGTTCCTTGCTGCGACCCGCCGTGGCCCACATCTGCGACGCCTTTCGTTGTTCCGGCTTGCCACCCTAGCCCGTAAACCATCCGTCCGAGCCCATCCGACGGCATTTGCGGTGTCCACATGATGTCTCGCGTGGCGCGCTTGATCAGACGATCACTCAGGATCGCCACAACGAATCGCGCCATGTCTGGTGCGGAGGAAAGCCAGCCCCCGCCGGGGACCTTGTAGCTTGCATCCAGAAATTCCGCATTCACCACGGCGCCGGATTTATCTTTTGAGTAGAAACGCGCGCGTAACGGAATAATGGCGAAGCGATCGTCCGGACGCGTTTGCAGCATTCCTGCAGGAACCAGAACATGCTCGCACACGTAATCCGCGTACTTCTCGCCGGACGCTCCTTGGATTGCGCATCCGACTAGGGTGTAGCCTTGCGTGGAATAGCTAAAGTGTGTTCCAGGCTGTGCCACCAGCGGATCGTCCGCAAAAAACTTCAGGCCGGCTTCGATTCCATTTTCAAAGTGACGCGTGTTGCCCACCTCGGGGTCGCTCTGCGATTCGGAATAGGGAGTTTCAGGCACGTGGTGGTAGCGGATTCCGCCGAGATGTCCTAAAAGTTCTCGCGTGGTGATGGGCCACGGCTTCTGCGGGGATGCCGGGCAGTACTTCTGCACAGGGGAATCCAGATCCAGCTTGCGGTGTTCCCAAAGCTCCATGGCGGCAGTGGCCGTGATCGATTTCGAGATCGAGCCGAGGCGGTACACCGTTTGTGATGTGGCACGAACAGAGTTCTCCAGATCGGCCATGCCGAAGCCCGCTGACCACACGAATTCTCCATCCTGTACAACAGCCGCAGAGATGCTCGGTGCCTTGCTGGCCGTCATAAAGTTAGAAATGGTGCTTTCTATCTTGGCTTGCTTCTCGGCTGAAAGCTTCCCGGTCTGAGCTACTGCGAAACTCGCGGCTGGGAGGAACGCGAGAAGCCCCACAAGCATTGTCGAGATTTTCTGACATTTCTGGCGACGAAGTCCGCCATCAATGCAGTATGTCTCTTGATTCATCTCTCACTCCGGCACCGTCGCTGCGTCTGACCGATGCCATTTGTCGTCGTTGCTGGCCCGGCCACCCTCGCGCAGTCTCACATGGTATCTCGAAAACGACGGCTCTCGCGGTCGCCTGTTTGGCCACCAGGGCCATCACGCGAAATCGCGACTGTCTCGGTCCACTTGCCCGTGGAGTCGCGAAACCGGCCATGTTCCCCCGGCACCACTCCAACCGAGAAAACCACCCAAAATCCATTCGAGGTTCTAACCAGACTTACGCTGACCCTTTCGCTTGCTGCGCGGCCGCACGTAGTGGAACCGGATTAAATAAATATTCTCGCCTCGACCATGTTTCGCGACCTTGAGCAGGTCCAGAACGCCAAGGAATCCAGACTCGCGCGCCAGTTCCGGAGTAATATCTGGAAACCCTATTGGTTGAATCGAATCGACTTCAATCTCGCCTTCCTCCATACGGTATCGCGCGCCTACTCTGACGCGGGGATGCATCCAGATGCGCACACTGCAAGTGATCTCTCTGCGCCGTATCCCCTCGCGAAGCCGCTTAGTGAACACCATGAAGAGAGTTTACGACCAACGACGCAGTGTGCCTAGTTTGCAAAACGATGGGTGGCCGACAAATGTCAGGAAGTTAGGAGCAGCATCCCGCCACTTCTGGATCCGGAATTGTCGAAGACTCTTAGGTGAATACGTTCACCGTTCCACAAGACCCGATGAGTCGTTTACCAGACTTCGCCGACCCACGCGACGCGAACCTAAATGGGTGCTTGATAGCGGCGCAGCCGCACCGCCGCGGCAAGGAATGCTGCGGCGACGACCAGGCCGATCCACAACCCCGGACTGCTCAGGAATGTTCCCGCGGTGATATGTGTCATGGGTCCCGATGGAAAGCCATCGCCCGGCATGGGGGCGAAAGCTGGCGCGGCTCCGATCAATCGCGACCCCACCAAGGCAGCGAAATGCCAGGTACGGAACACGATGAGTTCAACGCCGCCAATGGCGACCAGCGGCAATGCAGCCCATAGAAATGTCGCGCGTCGCGCCCATCCCGATACCAGAAGCAGCCAGCAATAGACTGGCAAAGGCCAGAGCGCATGGGCCGTCAAAAGATGATAGAGCAGCAGCATGGACATCCGGAAGAACGACAATTTCGTCCACAGCGCCGCCACGCTCTGATCGCTCCCCAATAGTATTAAGCTGCTCAACAGCAGCATAATCCACTGCATGGCGACTGTGATCGCAAAGGTTACTAGCGGCAGAACGACGAGGGGAATGCTCACCTTCGCGAGCACTGTAGTGAGATCGGATACCGGCAGCGACTTCCAGAACAGGATACTGCGATCGCGGCGCTCGGAGTGCAGTGCTTCGAGACAATAGAACACACTCACGACAATACAGGTGAGCATCATCAAACCCGCCGTTATGTCGTATGGCTGGGCAACCGCTTCGCTGGCTTGCGCCGGATCGAGTTTCAGCGCTTTCTCCCAGATGCCCGCTATCGCGCTTATCGAGAAGGCGAATAGAGCAACCGCAGCGACGGCCAATGGCGCAATGTAGATGGAGCGGTTCTCCCATAATTCACGGCGCACCGACCAGTATAAGGCGCGAGTTGCCGGGAAGGCCGCAGGTGCGACGCTCTGGGCTTGGAAGGATTCGGACACCGCGTTCAATGGAGTACTCATCTACCCGCTCCTTGTGCCTGGCCGACCTGGCAGCCCATCACCGCAACGAACAAGTCGGTGATGCTGGGTGTGCGCACGTCGCCCAACGCGGCGAGTTGCTGACGATCGAGACCCTCGAACAGCAGGATGCTGCCACCGAACACCGTCCGCTCCTGCATCGGCTTGAGCGCCCGCGCTGCGGCGGCCTTCTCCGGATGCACCATGACTTCCAGATAGCGCGACTCCACTTCTTCCATGCTGCGATTGAAAACGATCCGCCCGCGATCGATGAACACGACCTCGGTGAGCACGTGCTCGATCTCGTCCACCTGATGTGTGGCCACCACGATCGTGCGGTTGCGATCGAAGTAGTCGTTCAGCAGGGAATCGTAGAACTGCTTGCGATATAGAATGTCGAGACCCAGCGTCGGTTCGTCCAGCACTAGCAACCTCGCGTCAATGGCCATGACCAGTGCGAGGTGTAGTTGGGTCACCATGCCCTTCGACAATTCCCTGACCTTGCTCGCGCACTGGATGGCGGTTTTCGCCAGAAAACCTTCCGCCTTGGCGCGATCGAATCTCGGATGCACGCCGACGATGTAGTCCAGTAGCTGCGAAACCCGCGACCAGCGAGGCAGTACGGCAACATCAGCAATGAAGCACACATCCCGCATGAGTTGATCGCGCTCGCTCCAGGGATCGCGTCCAAGTACCCTTAACTCTCCTTCATATGCCGTGAGGCCGAGCATCGCATTGAGCGCGGTGGTCTTGCCGGCGCCGTTGGGACCGATGATTCCGAGAATGCGTCCTTCTTCCACCCGCAGGTCGACGCCGTCCAGCGCGATAGTTGAACCGAAGCTCTTGCGCAATTCGCGGGCTTCTATGCATGCCATGATTTCAACGCTCCTTCTTTGGGGGATTGGACTTAGCGGGTTTTGCCTGCGCGTCATCGAAAGTCGGATGTTGGGTTTGGTGGGTTGCGCCGTTCAACAGCTCGGTCGCCGTAAGGCCGAGCCGCTCGATGGTTGCGCGGACTCTTGGCCACTCTTCTCCCAGGAACTTCTGCCGTTCTGCCTTGAGCAAAAGATTGCGCGCGCCGGTATTGACGAACATGCCTAGGCCTCGCTTGGACTCAACCAGACCTTCGTCCACCAGTTGTTGATAGCCCTTGAGGACCGTCAGTGGATTAACCCGATATTCAGCCGCGACATTGCGCACAGAAGGCAACGGGTCGCCTTCCTTTAGAACTCCATCCAGAATCATCGCGACCACGCGGTCGCGAAGCTGGCGGTAGATCGGCTGACTGTCATTCCACTCACGGTCCATTAGGGCTTCCAGTTCGTGTTACCGGCGACTCCGTCCGTCACTGTGTCCGCTTCAAGTCGAAGTGCGCGTGGATAGGCTTGTCCCCTGGCATCATATACGTCCAGTCCTCGATGTGGTGATTGGAGTCGATGAGGGTGAACACTGCATGGTGCATGTGTCCGTAATCCGTGCTGCCGGAGATGTCGGAAAAATCGAATTCCACGGACTTTCCGTCCGCCGAGGGCCTGGCGAGCATGCGCGGCCGGTTTCCCGCGTCGCAATAATGAACCAGCGTGAGACGGCCGCTGTCCACATAAAACATCGTGACCGGATGGTCGTAGCGAGCCGGGTCGTTCGGCGTTCCCGCTTCTTGCATTTCATGCACGAGCGCGTTTCCCCTGGATGTCACGCGCATCGAGATGTGCAAGGGCTTGCCGTCTGACATTTCGGGCTGCGGCGGGTCGACGGTCACTGGGCCTTCCCAATTTCCGGCCAGGCTCTTCATTGTGTCGAAAGACTTCTGTGCCTCCGGCGGCGCGACTTGGTCGGTGGCCTTGTGCGCGTCATGCTGCGCGAAAGCCACAGTGGTGAGCGACATCAGAGCAACGAACAACATAAGGCAAATGGATTTCATGTTCTTTCTCCTCAACTTTCCATACTTTCCGCCCCGAGGCTCTCGCCAATGTAGTCAAGTAGAAGATCACCCCAGATGCGATGTACTGTTATAGTTGACTATAACACTAGAATACGTGTCAAGAGTTTTTTTGACCTTTTTGCCTCGTTCAGACCGGCATCCATCGAAGGATAGAACGCCAGTCGTAGCAGCTAGCACAAACAGGAGAATCTCAAGTCTTTGGCAAGTCGGCTTGCCGGAAAACTTGAAGCGCCAACGCCTCTTCGGTTGGCGTTTTTGCTTTTCGGGCAGACTTGTATCCTAAGTCCTTTGTTCACAGACTTTCAAAGTCTGCACAATCTTAGTGCAATTTCGCACGCCTAAGCTCTGTGGAATCAATGCTTTCGAAACCAACACAAAACAAACAGCTTGAATTCCCTTAGAATGAACATTTATGAAAAAACCCAGGGGAGGGGTAGTTATGGTTAACCACAATCCAGGCGGGGGGACATATCACAGGACGAATTTCAGAAGCTTCGCTAAGAACTAAGGAGCTTTGCTAAGATGACTTAATCCATGACCGTCCAACGCGAACAACTCGAAGCCGACGTCCTGATCGTCGGCGCAGGCCCCGCCGGCCTCTCTTGCGCCCTCCATCTCGCCAATCTCATCAGGAAACACAACGACTCCGGCGCCAGGTCCCAGCTCTCCTCCGAAAATATCTATGTCCTAGAAAAAGGCCGCGAAATCGGCGCCCACCAACTCTCCGGCGCCATCATGAACCCCAAAGCCCTCGCCGAACTTGTCCCCGACTTCGAAAAATCCGCGCCACTCGACACTCCCGTCACCGATTCCGCTGCGCTCCTCTTCACCAAAAACTCCTCTTTTCGATTTCCCGTCACCCCGCCGCCTTTCCAGAACAAAGGCAACTACGTCATCTCTCTTAGCAAGCTCACAAAATGGCTAGGCGGCCTAGTCGAAGCCGCTGGCGTCAACATCTTTAAAGAATTCGGCGGGGCGCAACTCATCTACGAAGGCGACGGCATCGCCGGCGTCATCACCGAAGACAAAGGCCTCGACAAAAACGGCAAGCCCAAAGACAATTTCACGCCTGGCTACGAACTCCGCGCTAAAGTCACGGTCCTAGCCGAGGGTCCGCGCGGCTCGCTCACAAAAGATCTTGTCGCCACAAAAAAGCTCGACAATATCAACCCACAATCCTACGGCATCGGCATCAAGGAACTCTGGGACATCCAGCCCGGCCGCATTGAACCCGGCTACGTCGCCCACACGCTAGGCTGGCCCGTTCCCACCAGCATGTATGGCGGCGGCTGGATCTACGGCCTCTCCAACAATCGCCTCTCCATCGGCCTCGTCCTCGCTCTCGAATACGCCGATCCCCAATTCGATCCCCACGCCGCCTTTCAAACTTGGAAGACGCATCCGTTCCTCAAAAAAATTCTCGAAGGCGGCAAACTCGTCCGCTACGGCGCCAAATCTCTCCCTTACGGTGGCTGGTACGCTATACCGCGCACTTATGTTGACGGCGCCCTCATCATCGGCGACTCCGGCAGCTTCCTCGACTCCCAGCGCCTCAAAGGCATCCACATGGCCATGAAGAGCGGCATGCTGGCCGCCGAAACAATTTTCGAGTCCCTGAAAACCGGCGATTCCTCCGCGACAACGCTTAAAAACTTCCCGCAAAAAATCGAGCAAAGCTACATCAAAAAAGAACTCTGGCAAGTCCGCAATTTCCACCAATCCTTTCAGCACGGCATGCTCCGCGGCTTCTTCCATACCGCTCTCCAACAAATCACCGGCGGCCGCGGCCTCATCGACCCCATGCACGCCGAAGCCGGCTACAAGCACTACAAAAAAATTAACGGCCGCCTCGCCCCCGAGCGCTTCAAGGGTGACGGCAAACTCACCTTCGACCGCCTGACCGACGTCTACCATTCCGGCACGCGCCACGAAGAAGATCAGCCCTGCCATCTCCACGTCGCCGACACCAATATTTGCTCCACAAAATGTGTCGTCGAATACGGCAATCCCTGCCAGTACTTCTGTCCCGCTGCGGTTTATGAAATGACTAAGGAATCCACTGGTCAGCCGAAGCTAAAAATCAATTTCACCAACTGCGTCCACTGCAAAACCTGCGACATCGCCGACCCCTATCAAATTATCAACTGGGTCGTCCCCGAAGGCGGCGGCGGCCCCAACTACGAAGGCATGTAGACTTTTTTCATCAAAGAATTTTCGCATCAAAAGAAACGGGCCCTTCACAAACTGTGAAAGGCCCGTTTTCTTTCTGCGCTAATCCGGCCTTAGTTTGGCTTTAATCCGTAAACGTCGATCTCGCCCGGAATCGTCGTCCCGCCATTTCCAGTGTCATTTCCCCTCGTCCCGATGTACACCTTTCCGTTCGCGACTGTCGGTACCGTGAATTTCACGGCATTTCCCGAGCTGTCTCCCGCCGTTTGCGCGCTGTTCCACAGTTCCGAAGACAATTGCGTCGCGTCAAATGCATGCAGTACTGCCGCACCGCATCCGGGAGACTGCTGCGTGCAATATTGGCCGCTATCAATGGCCCAGAGAATTCCGTTCGTCGTTCCCCGCGCCGACACCGACGGCGTCGCTCCCGGAAAACCAAACGTCCCCGTCGACTGCGACGTCTGCGCCGCATTGAATTGTCCCGTCGTTGTATTGAACGCGAATGATTTCAAATTTCCGCCCACCCCCGCGATGTACAGCGCATTGTTAAAGAACGCCGCCGTAGAAAATATTCCGTTCCCCTCCGAAAATTTCTGCACCGCGTTCGAATCCCCCGGATTGAAATTCGCCCCGTACCCGCCCATGTTGTCGCGGCCCAGTAAAAAGAAGTTGCCTTCTTTTCCGCCGCCAATCACCAAATGCTGGTGTGGCCCGGTCGGCTGGTCCACCAGAATGGCCGCTCCTCCAGATCCGTGATCCGTGTCGCCGCCTTCCAAATTCTGCTGGTCCGCCGGTGTGAAATATCCCGCCACGGATAAACCGCCCCCCGTGCTCAGCTTCACGGTACTGTCCCCGTAATCTGTCCCGCCGGAATTCACATCGAACGTCCCATTCCCCGTCAAAAAATACAAATTGCCGGCTGCGTCTGCCGCAGGCGCGCCTCCGCCCATCCAAATTCCCGAATCGCTTCCATTTGGATTGGCGTTAAACGTCGCCACCCGCGCCAGCGTCGTTTTGTCGAAGCCGATCACCCATCCGTGGTACGGCCCGTTGTCCCCGTGCGAAGCCCACGCTACGTACACCACGCCATTCGAAAGCACCAGCCCCGGTCGCTGGTTTTGCCGCAGCGTATTAAACGCCACGTTTCCGCCTGATGATCCGTCTCCCGTCCCAGCCACGCTGATCGCCGACGTAACATTCACCGGCCCGCCAAATTTCTCGCTCCCATCCGTCAAACTCAAAGCGTGCAGTCGCTGAAAACACGAAGTTGCCGGTGTGCAGTTCGTCCCGCTCGTCTTGCTCTTGCTGATCACGTAAAGCGTATTCGACCCGGGATCGATCACCGGCGTACCGATAATTCCAATGTCCGGCTGAATGTCGCCCGTCCCCACATCCGAACTTGAGACATATGTCTCGCCGCTTCCAAGTAACGATTTGCTCCAGTACGTCACGCAAGGGTTTGTGTCCGCGTCGAAGGCGTACACTGAGTCGTGCGTGGTCGCCGCAAGAATCACGTTGTGCGTTCCGCCCTGCATGGGCAGATTCGCCACCCACAGCGGCTGCGCATACATCGCCCCGTCAGTCGCGCACGAAAAAAGCTTTCCAAACGTCGCCGTAGCAACGTTGGCCGTCGTTAGCGCGTACTCCTGCGAATTCACGCCGTCGCGCGACAAATCATTGTGGTAGGTAAACACGCCGGCAAGATCAGACACACCGATCGTCGCCGTCGCGCTCTTTGTCACGTCCGCCACGCTCGTCGCCGTCACCGTCACTGCTCCCGCCGAATTTGGCGCCACGTACGTTGCCGCCGCAGTACTCTGCATACTGAAGCTTCCACTCGAAGCGGTCCACGTCACTCCAGCGCTCCCCACGTCGTTCGTCACCGTCGCCGTAAACGGCATCGTCTGCAAAATCGTCAATCCTCCCCGTTTTGGACTGATCGTCACGCTGATGTTGCCTGACGCGGCCGGCGTCGTCGCACTCGCGGTGTTCGAATACGCGCTGTTGTTACCCGCAGCGTCGTTCGCCCGCACGCGATACGAATAAGAAGTAGAAGCCGTCAACCCCGTATCGTTAAACGTAGTCGTCGCGGGCGTAGCAATCTGTGCAAAATTTGCGCATCCCCCGCCCGAGCATCGCTCCACTTTGTATCCCGTCACGCCAACATTGTCTGTCGAAGCCGTCCACGACAGATTAATCTGTGTCGTCGAAGCCGCCGTTGCCGTCAGGTTCGTCGGCGCGGTCGGCGGCGTCGTGTCCGCAGCCGCCGGTGTCGTCGCACTCGCGGTGTTCGAATACGCGCTGTTGTTACCATCAGCGTCGTTCGCTCGCACGCGATGCGAATAAGAAGTAGAAGCCGTCAACCCCGTATCGTTAAACGTAGTCGTCGCGGGCGTAGCAATCTGGGCAAAATTCGCGCATCCCGCGCCCGAGCATCGTTCCACCTTGTACCCCGTCACCCCCGCATTGTCCGTCGACGCCGTCCACGACAAATTAATCTGCGTCGCCGAAACTGCCGACGCCGTCAGATTTGTCGGTGCCGTTGGTGGCGTCGTGTCCGCAGCCGCCAGAGTCGTGGCCGAGAAAACATTCGAGTACGCGCTGTTATTCCCCGCCGCATCCACGGCGCGCACCCTGTACGAATAAGAAGTTGCTGCTGCCAATCCAATATCATTGAAGGCCGCACCAGTCGGTGTTGCAATCTGCGCAAAATTCGCGCAACCGGCTCCCGAGCATCGCTCCACTTTGTATCCGGCCACACCCACGTTGTCCGTCGACGCCGTCCAGGAAAGATTGATCTGCGTAGCCAAAGTCGCCGTCGCCGTCAAATTCGCCGGCGTTGATGGCGGAATCGTGTCGGGCGTCGGCGTCCCCACAGCAGAAGAACTCCCCAGACCTTTGCATCCGGTAAGCATCCACGCCCACATGCACGCGAACACAGCCCAATAGAAATGCCAGCGCACAACTCGGGTTGCGCTTCCGCTGATCATCTAGGACTCCAATTGGGATTCCGCCACGCTTCTGAATCTATGTCGTCCGGGCAGGGTAAGGTAAGGTGACGACATCCTTATTCAGCAAAAGTACCACTACTACGTTTCAATCGAAATGTTACGACAGGACAGTTTCAGCCCTGAACCCAGGGACAGGGGAAGGCCAAGCCTGCGCAGGCAGCTGGCATTTGCTGATGTACAGGTCACCCACTTCGCGACCAAAGCCTGTGAAAAAAGGACCTCACACGATCCACAGCAGAGCCTTGTGCAGGTGCCGGCGTCGCTGTCTTCGGAGCAGCTACCACGGGAGGCGGTGGTGGCGGCGTCGCGACCGCCGTTGCTACCGCCTCTTCTTCCACGCGTCCCTGAAACACCAGCGTCGGCCGCACTCGCACTCGCCGGACAATCACCATCAACCTCGGGTCTGGCTCCGCCTGCACTTTCGCGTTCGCATAAAACCTCAGCGGCGGCATAATCACGGTATAAATCGGCTCTTCCTTCTTTTCAGTTCTTTCACCAGACGCCGTTGCGTCGCTTGAATTCGGAACGGCTTCGCTGCTACCACTTTCCCCAACTCTGGCCGCTGTGCTATCCCTCGGCGCCGGAATCGTCCTGGATTTCGCGATCTGCAATTCGCATCTGCACTGCCCTGCGCCATTGCGCATCGCGTCGATCTGCGCGTTCGCCAGCATTACGTCCACGCCTTGCGGCACGATCACACTCCGCCCGCTCAACTGCTGCTCCACGCGCAGCGCTCCACGATACGTGTGAATGCACATCATCCCCGGACTCTTGAAGCCCACAAGAATCTCTCGCGGCTCATCTCCTATCGCCACCGTCTGCGCTTGAATCTCCGCCGTATACACCGTCAGCGCCGGTTCCCGCTCCACCAATGCGTGTATCGCTCCGCTCTCCAGCGCCACCGTCAGTGATCCGCCGGATTTCAGCACGGAAAAATGAGCCGGCCCGCAAATCGAAATCTGCCCGCCTTCCACAAGACTAATTCGCGCCTGTCCCGACTTCACTAGTACGTCGCTCCCGCTCCGCAAGACTGTCTTCGTTTGTCCGCCGACCACTTCCACGCTCATCGGCCCCGTCACGGCAATGTCTTCGCCTTCGATCAATCCCACGGTATCGCCGGCGGGCTGGTCCAGAGTCGCCACCGTTGCAGTCTTCGCTGCCGCCGCAACAAAAAGCCCCGCGCACAGCACCGCGCAAGCCGCGGCCCAAAGACGCGCGCGCCGCACCGGTCCACGCAAATAAACTCTGTCCAGCACTCTTAATTGGTCTCCCGCAAGCCCGCCAGGAAACTCTCGCCTATACTATACGTCACGTCGCCTTCTGAGCAGGCGCATCCATAAACCATGACCCCGCCCGCCGCCAACGCCGCCCCATCCCCCGATCCCACGCAGGATTCCTCCAAAAAAATCTCTCCCGATCCAATCGGCGCCCACTACGACACCCGCCTTCCCGACCTCCCCTGGTCTCGCCGTATTCAAATCCCCTTCATCGCCGCAGCCGTCTACACTGTAATTCGCATTCTCGGCCCTACATTGCGCTACGAAGTTCTCGGCTGGCATAACGCCGAGCGCGTTCATGCCTCAGACAAGCGCTGCATCTGGGCCTTCTGGCACCGCGTGATCATCCCGATTGTCTGGTGGCACCGCAATCACGGCGTCGTGGTCATGAACACCACGGCGTTCGACGGTCAGTGGACTCGCAAAGTAATCGAATGGCTAGGCTTCGGCACGGCTCAAGGAAGTTCATCACGCGGCGGCCTCCGCGGCCTGGCGGTGATGGCTCGCCGCTTGGAAGAAGGCGTCGATTGCGCCTTCACCATCGACGGCCCTCGCGGCCCTCGCTACGTCGCCAAGCCCGGCCCGGTCATGCTCGCCCGAAAAACTGGCTGCCCTGTCCTTGTCTTCCACATCGGTGTCGACCGCGGAAAAACTTTCGAGAAAACCTGGGACCACTTCCTGCTCCCCGCCCCGTTCGCCCGCGCCGTTATCCTCTTCGCCCCGCCCATCTATGTCCCGCCCGACGCCAACGCCGAAGTCCTCGAAGCCAAACACGCAGAAATGCAACGCGAACTAGAGCGCGTACGCGACATTGCCGAATCTTGGTTTTCTCTTAGCGAATCCGATCGTCAAAACTATCGCGCCGAATTTTCAAGCTGAACTAACTACAGGCAGGATTCTGCAAAGGAGGGGCTGCGCTTAAACCGCCCGTCTCGCGCAGCGAGACACGTGCCTCTCATCTTTACCTCTTTACATTTTTACTTCGTTACTTCCTTTCGTCTTTTCCTCTCAATTCCCATTCCCAACCCGCTCCCCCAACTTCACCGGCACATCTATTTTCTTCCCGCCCCGGTACACCGTCACGCTCACCGTATCCCCCGGCCGCTTGCGGTTCAAAACCAAATTCATATCCGACTGACTCCCAATTTTCTGCCCGTCAATCGCCACGATCACGTCGCCGCCAATCATAATTCGCTGCATACCTGCCTGTGCTGCGCGGTCTCCCCCATGCAACCCCGCCGTGGCCGCAGGTCCGCCCTTCGTGACTGCCTCGATCAGCAACCCCTCTTGCACCGGAAGATCGAGCGCCTCGGAAAGCCATCCGCCCACCGACAAAGTCTGCGCGCCAAGAAAGGCCTGCCGCACGCGCCCTTCCGTCATCAAGTCGTGTGCAATCCTCTTCGCCGTGTTCACCGGAATCGCAAACCCAATCCCCGCCGTTGTCCCGCTCGGCGTATAAATCGCCGAATTGATTCCAATCACTTCTCCATGCGAATTGATCAGCGGCCCGCCGGAATTTCCTCGATTGATCGCCGCGTCCGTCTGAATCGCTTCGTCGATCAACGTCGTTTGGCTCGTCTGCACCGTGCGACCCAACGCGCTAACCACTCCTGTCGTCAGCGTGCTCTGAAACCCGAACGGGTTCCCAATCGCCAAAACTTTTTGCCCCACCTGCAGCTTCGAAGAATCTCCCAGCGGCAACGCCACGAGTGGCTTTCCTTTCGGCTCGATTTTTATCAATGCCACGTCGTTCCGCTGGTCCGCACCAATAAACTTCGCCACATACCGCGTCTGGTCGCCCAGCACCACTTCGATCGACTGCGCTTCCTGCACCACATGGAAGTTCGTCAAGATGTACCCGCGCGGATCTATCACGAACCCGGACCCCGCCCCTTCCACCGGTACCGGGTCCATGAAAAAATCATATTCCGTTGCTTTCGTCAGTACGTTTGCCACCGCCGCCGACGCCTGTCGGTAAACCCGCACATTAATCGACTCATCGTCGGTCAGCGCCGCGTCGCGCGCAGAGACTTGCGCCAACTCTGCCCCCGCCTCCGCTGTCCCCGACCCGGTTCCCAGCGGCAAAGCCTCCACCTTCCTCGGCTGCCGCTGTCCCCAACGTCCTCCAGCCCAATACGCCCCGGCGATAATCACCACCGCCGCAACAAGCAATCGCACCGCATTTGTCCCTTTTCCGGCACTCATATTCGCAATCCTTCCTCGACCCCGCCTAAATCCAACGATACCACACGCATTTTCCTCTGCGCGCGCCCCAGGAAATTTGTAGGGGCACGGCATGCCGTGCCCGTTCTTCGCTCTTCTCTTTTCTTAGACGTTCCCCGCCTCTTCCCGCCTCAACCTCTCCGCCAACTCCCCCACCTGCCGTCGCGTATCCTCAAGCGTCCCCGAACAATCAATCTTCTCCGTAGCGCATTTCAACTTTTCCTCCGCCGGCAACTGCGCCGCAATCCGTCGCCGCGCTTCAACTTCGCTCAACCCCCGTGCCAGCAATCGCTCGATCTGCTGTTCAGGCCGGCACCACACCACCACCAATCCGTCCAAATTTTTCTGATACCCCGCCTCCACCAGCAGCGCTGCCTCGACGAACACCGCATCCTTCACGCCACTCTTCTCCCATTCCGAAAATTTCCGCACCATCTCCTCTTCCACCCGCGGATGCACAATCGCGTTCAACCGCTCCAATTTCCTTCTGTCCGCGAACACCACCGCACCCAGCTTCCCGCGATCGATCCGCCCGTCCGCCCCGATCACGCCTTTTCCAAATTCGCGCTTAATCTCTTCGAACGCCCGTGTCCCCGGCTCCATCACTTCATGCCCCAGCGCATCCGCATCAATCACATGGAATCCCATTTCGCGCAGCATTCCCGCAACGGCGCTCTTGCCGCTGGCAATGCCGCCTGTAAGCCCGAATCGCTTCATTATTTGTTTTTACCGCGCACCCGTGCCAGTCGGCCCGCCAGCGGATATCGTCCGCGGAATCGCCTTTGCCCGCCGCATCCGTGCCGCCTTCACCGTATTGCTCATCAACATCGTAATCGTCATCGGTCCCACGCCCCCCGGCACCGGCGTCAACGCCCCCGCCACATTCACCGCATCCGGATGCACATCTCCTACCAACGCATTTCCCTTAGCTCTGAATTTTTCCAGCCAGGTAGGGAAGTTCTTAAACAATCTTTCCGCTTCGCCAGAATCCGTCACGCGGTTAGTCCCCACATCAATCACCGCCGCCCCCGGCTTAATCCAATCGGCCTGCACAAACCCCGCTTTCCCCATCGCCGCCACCACAATATCCGCTCCGCGCACCACATCCGCAAGATTCTTAGTCTTCGAATGGCAAATCGTCACGGTTGCATTCGCATGCATAAGCAGTAGCGCCATCGGCTTCCCCACAATATCGCTGCGCCCCAAGACCACCGCGTTCGCCCCCTCAATCGCAATGTCATTCCGCCGCAAAATCTCCATGCACCCAGCTGGTGTGCACGCCACCAATCCGGGCCTTCCGCTAACCAGCCTCCCCAAATTCACCGGGTGAAACCCATCTACATCCTTCGCCGGATCCACCGCCTCCAGCACGCGTTTCGTATCCACCTGCGCAGGCAAGGGAAGCTGTATCAGAATCCCATCGGTATCGTTGTCCCGATTCAAATCCTCCACAATCGCCAACATCTCCGCCGTAGTCGCGCTACTCGGCGGCGTAATCAACCCGCTCTCCATCCCCAGCTGTTCGCAAGCCGCAATCTTGCTCTTCACATAAAGCTGCGAAGCCGGATCGTTCCCCACCAACACCGCCGCCAGCCCCGGCCGTATCCCCGCCGAAGAAAGTATCGCCACCTCATCCTTCAACTCCCCAAACATCGCATCCCGAATCTTCGCCCCATCCAAAATTTTCGCCGTCATTCCATCCCCTGTAGATGCCGGGCTTTAGCCCGGCTCTTCTAAAATTTAGCCGCACCGTATCCGCCGCCGCACACCACTCGATGATCCGAACGTAACAAATTGTCCCCCACATCGCCCCCATCTGTCACGCCGCCTCAAACTTGCGCACTAGGTCAATTTCTACCTACAGCGTCTATCAGACGGTGAGTCCATCGCCTGGTGTGTACGGTATAGATGAGATTAGA